>Ga0182746_1000211_pt1 | contig 98552 bp, 97 predicted proteins | sample eDN3rd30CBELigOP_FD_128881 | JGI IMG/M metagenome (GOLD analysis project Ga0182746, IMG submission 128881) | Enriched Organic Plus compost microbial communities from Emeryville, California, USA - eDNA 3rd pass 30_C BE-Lig OP (version 2) (version 2) ...
AATACTTTATTTCAATGAGGACAAAAAAAATACCCCGTTCATTAACTGAGCGGGGTATTCTATACTTAGGAAGAAAAACTTATTCGGCTGCTTTTTCTTCTGTGGTAGTGGTTTCTTCCGCTTTAGCTTCTGTTTTCTTGACAGAGCTTCTGCTACGGCGTGTCTTCTTAGCACCTTCCTTGGCTTCACCCTTACCCTTACCATAGATCTCGTTGAAATCAACCAGTTCAATCAAAGCTGTTTCAGCATTATCACCAGGACGGGCGCCCAGTTTGATAATACGGGTATAACCACCGGGGCGGCCGGCAACTTTTTCTGCTACGTTGCCAAACAGTTCTTTGATCGCTTCTTTATCCTGCAGGTAGCTGAATACCACCCTGCGCTGGTGTGTAGTATTCTCTTTTCCCTTGGTGATCAAAGGTTCGATGTACACACGCAAAGCTTTCGCTTTTGCTACAGTTGTAACAATACGCTTATGAGTGATCAACTGGCAGGCCAGGTTGCTCAGCAAAGCCTCTCTGTGGGCTTTGGTACGGCTTAGATTTTTTACTTTGTCTCCGTGACGCATGACTTTAAGTTTTACCGGCTGTACCGTGTCAGGAATTACAGCCTACGTTATTAAAATGTCCCCGGATCAAAGTCCGGGGTGAAAAGAACACAATTTTTTACAATTCGTCTTTATCAACACCGAGTTTCATCAGGTCCATACCGAAGCCCAATCCTCTTTCAGTCAACACCTGCTCAATTTCAGCCAGTGATTTCTGACCGAAGTTGCGGAACTTCATCAGGTCTTCCTGCTCGTATTGTACCAGCTCGCTGAGGGAGTTGATCTTTGCAGCTTTCAGACAGTTGAAGGCGCGAACAGAAAGATCGAGGTCTTCCAGCGGAGTTTTCAGCACCTTGCGCAGTTGCAGGGTTTGTTCGTCCACCAGGTCTTCTTTCTTCTCTTCTTTGTTATCGAAAGTGATGTTTTCGTCAGTGATGATCATCAGGTGCTGGATCAGAATCCTGGAAGCCTGTTTAACGGCTTCTTCAGGATGGATGGTACCATCTGTAGATATTTCCATGATCAGTTTTTCGAAGTCGGTGCGTTGTTCTACCCGGGTATTCTCGATCGTGTATTTCACGTTCTTGATGGGGGTATAGATCGCATCGATAGGAATATAACCGATAGGCGCATCTTTAGGTTTGTTCTCTTCTGCAGGCACATAACCGCGGCCTTTGCCGATGGTCAGTTCCACATCCATTTTAGCAGAAGAATCCAGTGTGCAGATCAGCAGTTCGGGGTTCATGATCTGGAAGGAATGAGTGCCTTCACCGATCATGCCGGCTGTGAATTCTGTTTTATTCTTCAGCGACAGGAGAATTTTCTCGCTTGTCACTTCATGATCAACGATCTTTTTGAAGCGGACCTGTTTCAGGTTCAGGAAAATTTCCACCACATCTTCGCTTACGCCTTTCATGGTAGCGAATTCATGCTCCACACCTTCGATCTTCACACCAATGATCGCATAGCCTTCGAGAGAGCTCAGCAATACACGGCGAAGTGCATTACCTATCGTAACGCCAAAGCCAGGCTCCAGTGGACGAAACTCAAATTGAGCTTCGAAATCAGTCGCCTTCTGCAGGATGATCTTATCCGGTTTTTGGAAATTTAAAATGGCCATATTTAGAGTTTGTTTTTAAATGGTAAATCGCAAAAAATTAAAAATTCAAAAGTAAAAATTAAAAAAGCTTCAAACTGGAATATTGCTATCCCCCGGGCTGGCTTTTGAATTTTTACTTTTTACTTTTCAATTATTACTTGGAGTATAACTCAACGATCAGTTGCTCCTTAATGTTCTCAGGAACGCTTTCCCTTTCAGGATAAGTGATGAAAGTTCCTTTGAATTCAGTCTCGTTCCAATCCAACCAACTGAATTTGGGGTTTTTGGCACGAACAACACTGGTAATAGAAGTTCTGGCTTTGCTTCCTTCTTTGATAGTGATCACGTCACCAGCTTTCAACTGGTAAGAAGGTACATTCACTACTTCACCGTTTACTTCAATGTGTTTGTGGCTAACCAACTGACGGGCAGCAGGGCGGCTGGGTGCAATACCCATGCGGAAAACCGTATTGTCCAAACGTGCTTCCAGCAATTTGATCAGGTTTTCACCTGTTACACCTTTACGGCGGGAAGCTTCATCGAATGTTTTACGGAATTGTTTTTCCAACATACCATAGGTATATTTTGCCTTTTGCTTTTCGCGCAACTGGAGAGCGTATTCTCCTAAAGTTTTGCGTTTGCGTTTTTCACCATGCTGGCCGGGAGGGTTGCTGTTTTTACCCAACCATTTACCATTTCCTAAAATAGGCTCACCGAAAATGCGGGAGATTTTGGTCTTTGGACCATTGTAACGTGCCATAATTGTACTTTCATTAAGCTTTTTTAGAAACCGGTACGTCGATCAGTAAAAAGCCTTAAAAAATCAATCGAGTACCCTTTAATAAATGAAAGTCATACGCAGCTTGTGCTGCATACAACTGGCAATATATGTTGTGCATGGCCGGAGCCTGCACAACATATAATATATTTTAAACTCTTCTTTTCTTGGGGGGACGGCAACCGTTGTGCGGCAACGGAGTAACGTCTTTGATCATCACCACTTCGATACCGCTCTGAGAAAGGGAGCGGATAGCGCCTTCGCGGCCTGCACCAGGACCTTTCACATACACGTCCACTCTTTTCAGGCCTGCGTCCAGCGCTGTTTTAGCGGCGTCTGAAGCGGCCATCTGAGCTGCATAAGGAGTGTTCTTTTTAGAACCTTTGAAGCCCATTTTACCGGCACTGCTCCAGGAAATGACCTGGCCTGTCTTGTTGGTAAGACTGATGATGATGTTGTTGAAAGTGGCAGAGATATGCGCATCACCGTACGCATCTACTTTTACCACCCTCTTCTTCGCAGCGGCTTTAGCGCTGTTTTGTTGTTGTGCTTTTGCCATGTTCGTTGTTCTGAGGTAATCTTTATTTTTTATTTGTCACCCCGGACTTTGATCCGGGGGGCTCCCAGACTTTAATCTGGAAGTTGAATCAACCCTCCCGCCGACTTACGAAGCGATCCGCAATTGATTCAGTTGTCTGTAAGTCATATAATGAAGAATTCGGAACCCTTCGATCCCGAACTCCTGATCATTATTTCTTAGTCGCTTTCTTCTTACCAGCAACCGTTTTACGTTTCCCTTTACGGGTACGGCTATTGGTTTTAGTACGCTGACCACGGACCGGCAGACCTTTCCTGTGACGGAGGCCACGGTAGCAGGCGATATCCAGCAAACGCTTGATGCTCATCTGCACTTCAGAACGCAACTGACCTTCTACCTTCAGCTCGTCCGTAATGGTGCTACGGATAGCATTCAGGTCATCATCATTCCACTCATGTACTTTCTTGTTGCGATCGATATTGTTCTTGTCAAGAATGTACTTGGCGGTAGAAGGGCCAATACCATAGATATAGGTCAGTCCTATTTCGCCTCTTTTATTTTTTGGTAAGTCAACACCGGCAATACGTGCCATATTTCTTTACTATTTTTTGTTTGTTATTTACTTTTTAAAGGCAGGTGCCGACTACCGACTCCTGACTTCCGACTCAGATCATCCCTGACGCTGCTTGAAGCGGGGGTTCTTTTTGTTGATCACGTACAGTTTGCCCTTACGACGCACGATCTTGCAATCTGCACTTCTTTTTTTAATGGATGCTCTTACTTTCATGACGAATCACTTTTATATTTCTAAAATGTCCTGAGATTCGCCTGAAGACTCCTCTCATGAATCAGTTTTATTTATACCTGAAATTGATCCTGCCCCTTGTTAAATCGTATGGCGACAATTCCACTCCCACTTTATCTCCTGGCAGGATCCGGATATAGTGCATCCGCATTTTCCCGGAGATGGTGGCCAGTATTTCGTGCCCATTTTCCAGCTTCACCCTGAACATGGCGTTAGAAAGCGCCTCCAGAATGATACCATCTTGTTTGATAAGGGGTTGTTTCGACATACTATTTTTAGGGGTGCAAAGATAGGAGTATACTGGCGAAAAAAGAAATAACCTCCCTTATTTTTCGGTGAAGGCACCAAAAATAAGACTTTACCCGTAAAAACTCAGTCGAAATGATTGATTTTTAAGCTTATCCAGGCAGCTCCAGGGGTATCTTGGTCATGGACAGGTGCAGGTTCTGCAGCTCATGCACGCCGAGTGGAAAATTAAAATGGCGCCTGTCTTCCCGCCACCACATATCGATATGGGAAAAATCGCCCTGCCGCGGCGTTACCAGCCGGAAAGAGTCCTTTTTGTATTTCACTCCCCCGTCAACCACCTCGCGGGAAAAACCCAGGCGGGTCAGTTGGTGATCGTCCAGGGGGATAGCTTTCACTTCATCAAGGTTGTACCAGAATTCCTGGATGCCGTTATTCACCAGCACACAATGGTCCTCATGATTCACTCTTACCACTGTTCCTTCCCTTTCAACCCCTTCATCATTGACGGAAATAATATCTCCTGATTTCAGGTCATTTAATTTGATCATGGCAAAGCGTTTTTAGTTATCCGAATATAACGAAAAATGGTTAAATGAAGGGGGTGCCGGCGTTGGCCGTTGGCCGATGTACCAGACCGGAACCTGTAGTTCTTCCTCAATTGTCACCCCGGACCAGGTTCAGAACACTCGCTATTATAGTTCACTAAGATCCGGGGTCTCCCCCATCTGCAGTATTTTCTAACCAATAATGCCTTACATATCTGAAGCAAGTGCAGCGCGGGGAGACCCCGGCTCTTATATTCTTTAAACCAGTACCCTTACTGAACCAGGGCCGGGGTGACAATGGAGAAGGGACTACTGGTCGCAACCGGTGCATTGACGGCCATCGGCCATTCGAATATCGGCCATCGAACATCTCTTATCCCCTCTTCCTATAGTTCATTATCGCCCAGCCATTCAGTACCACCGCAAAACCCGTCATGATCAGCAGATGCTGGCTGATATCCGGTAAGCGGCTGCCTTTCAGTATCACCATCCGCATCACTTCAATAAAATAGGAAACCGGGTTAAACCGCGTGATCCATTGCGCCCAGGCAGGCATGCTTTCAATGGAAGTGTACAACCCGCCAAGCAGGATAAAGACCATCATCATAAAAAAGGAGATCAGCATGGCCTGTTGCTGGTTGGAAGTATAGGTAGACACCAGCAATCCCAGCCCCAGCACCGCCAGCAGGTATACTGCTGCAAATATATAAATGGTCAGAAAGCTGCCTCCCGGTATAATATGATAGGCAAGCCGGGCGATCAGCAAACCAAGCGACATCACCACCAGGCCCAGTATCCAGAACGGGATCAGCTTGCCCAATATAAAATAATGCTTTTTAACAGGGGTCACATTGATCTGCTCGATCGTGCCTATTTCCTTTTCCTTTACAATATTGAGCGAGCTAAGAAAAGCGCCTACCATGGTCACCAGCACCACCAGTATGCCCGGTACCATAAAATATTTGTAATTAAGCAAAGGATTGAACCAGTTGGATGAGGTGACGGCTATCTCCAGGTCCGGATTAAATCGCGGAAGCTGCATCCACTCCGTACGCACCTGGCCATTATAATCATGGATGATACTTTGAAGATAAGCACTGCCCAAACCCGCTTTTACGCCATTGATGGCATTGGCTGCCATGAACAGCGTGGCTTCACTCTGATTTACCAGGTCCCTTTCAAAATGAGCCGGGATCTCCAGTATAATATCGGAGCGGTCCTTTTCCACTTCCTGCATGGAAGCATGGAACGTAGGCGAATAATCGTTCAACCGGAAATAACCGGAAGCCGTGATCTTCTGCACAAGCTGGCGGGAATAACCGGAATGATCATGGTCCACTACACTCAGGCTGATATTCTTCATTTCATAATCGGCTGCCAGGGGAAGCACGATCAATTGCAACAGCGGCATCATAAAAATGATCCGGAGAATGGACTTGTCCCGGAATATCTGCCGGAATTCTTTTTGAAGTAAAAATTTTAAGCTCCGCATATACTAAGTTTTAGGAGGTCATTTCAAGCCAGCCTTATCTTGAACTTCTTTATGCTTAATGCCAGTAAAGCCAGTGTCATCCCCACCAGTATCAATGTTTCCTTCCACACTGCTGTAAAACCAAGCCCTTTGATCATTACATCTTTTACGATCGAATAAAACCAGCGCGCAGGAACTATATTGGATATGATCTGTAAAAACTTTGGCATATTCTCGATCGGGAACATGAACCCGCTAAGCATGACAGTAGGGAGAAACATTCCTGTTAAGGAAAGGAACATGGCTGTTTGTTGCGAATCGGTAGAAGTGGATATCAGCAATCCCAGCGTGAGGCAGGTGATGATGAACAAAATGCCCTCACCGATCAATAACAATAAATTACCTTGGATCGGCACGCCCAGCACAAATGTGCTGAGCAAAAGAATGCTGGCAATATTTATCAGCGACAGCAAAAGATAAGGGACTGCTTTTGCCACAATGATCTTGAAAGGTTGCAATGGCGACACCAGCATGATCTCCATCGTGCCTGTTTCTTTTTCTTTCACGATCGTAACGGCCGTCATCATGGTACAGATCAGCATCAATACCATTGCCATCACACCGGGCACAAAACTGTAAGCCCCCTTCAGTTGAGGGTTATACAACATCCGCTGTTCTGTCTTGATAGTATAAGGTATCTGCCGGCCCTGTGTGATCCTGTCCTGGTAATCAAGAATAATGGCAGTGGCATAATTTGTCAGTGTGGCAGCCACATTAGGGTCTGATGCATCCGCGATCAGTTGCACCTGCGCTTTATTGAAATGCAAAAGATCTTCATTGAAGTTTTTTGGGAAAACAACCGCCAGCTTCATCGTGCCTTTCCGGAATGCTGCATCTATATCGCCGTAACTATGAATGTCTTTTACCACATCAAAATACCGGCTGGCATTCAGTTGCTGTGTTATAGCAACAGAAGCCTGGTCCGCCGACTGATCAAACACAGCGATCCTGGAATTCTTTACCTCATTCGTTAACGCAAAACCGAAGATGATGATCTCCACAATGGGCATCCCAAGCAGTATGAACATCGTGCGTTTATCCCGGAAGATGTGGTAAAACTCTTTCCGGATAAAAGCAAACAGCGAACTGTTGCGCTTCAGGAATGAATGATGTTTTTGCTGTTCCACTGTTATGTGGTTTTGATGATTGATTTAAAACTTTAATCTGCCGAACGGGCCGCCCCTCTCGCCAGTTTCAGAAATACACTGTCCATCGAATCCGCATCGAATCTTTGCTTTAATCCATGCGGGGTATCCAATGCTTCAATTTTTCCATCCACCATAATGCTTACACGGTTGCAATATTCAGCTTCGTCCATATAGTGAGTGGTAACAAACACGGTAATGCCCGTATCAGCCGCCTGGTAGATCATGTTCCAGAATTCCCTTCTTGTTACAGGGTCTACCCCACCGGTAGGTTCATCCAGGAAAACGATCGCAGGCTCATGAAAAATGGCGACAGAAAAAGCCAGTTTCTGTTTCCAGCCCAGCGGAAGCGAACCAACCAGTTTGTTGGCTTCATTTTGCAGGTTCAGTTGTTCTATAATAGTGGATGTTTTTTCTTTGATGAACTGATTGCTCTTTCCATAGATACCTCCGTAGAACTGCATATTCTCTTTCACCGTAAGATCTTCATACAAAGAAAATTTCTGGCTCATATAGCCAATGTTCTTTTTGATCAGCTCTGTTTGCTTATATACATCAAACCCTGCTACAGTGGCTTTCCCTGAACTTGGAATGGACAAGCCGCATAGCATACGCATGGCTGTTGTTTTACCTGCGCCATTGGCGCCAAGAAAACCGAATATCTCTCCCTTGCTTACCTGAAAGGATATTTCGTCCACGGCTTTAAAATCCCCGAACGTTTTGCTGAGCCGTTCTGCCTGTATTACGTATTCCATATTCAGTTTTTCATTAGGTCCATAAAACAATCTTCGATATCCGGTTGTATTGCCTTAATATCCACACCGGGATGATCCTTCAAACAGGCTTCCAGTTCCTGTTGCCGGAAATCTTTTTTCATCACTGCATGATGATATTCTCCAAATGGATAAGCGTCTTCCACTTCATTGCATTGTTTCAGATCACGGAGAAGTTGCAGCATATTACCGGAACGAACGGCCAGCAAGGGTTTTCCAAACTGCTCTACTATGCCATGGGGCGTATTCACCGACATCAGTTTTCCCTCCTGCATCAGCGCCACACGATCACAAAGAGAAGCCTCATCCATATAAGGGGTGGAAACGAGAATGGTGATGCCTTTTTCTTTCAGTCTGCGCAGCATGTCCCAAAATTCTTTGCGGGAAACAGCGTCCACACCGGTGGTGGGTTCATCCAGGAAAAGAACAGAAGGATAATGGATAAGGGCGCAGCTAAGGGCAAGCTTCTGTTTCATGCCACCGGATAATTTGCCGGCCCGCCTGTTCTTGAATGGTTCGATCTGTGAATAGATATCTTTGATAAGATCGTAGTTCTCTTCAATGGATGTATTAAAAATTGTGGCGAAGAATTCCAGGTTCTCTGCAACAGTAAGGTCCTGGTACAGGGAAAAACGTCCCGGCATATACCCCACTCTTTTCCGGATGGCTTTCAGGTCTTTCACCACATCATAACCATCTACAGAAGCTTCGCCTTTGTCTGCGAGTATTAAGGTGGTGAGAATACGAAACAGACTGGTCTTGCCGGCACCATCCGGCCCGATGATGCCAAACAACTCTCCCGGCGCTACTTCAAAACTGATCCCATTAAGCGCAGTTACCGGGGCTTTTTTGGTACCATAGGTCTTGACAATATTCTTTACAACAACTGATCCCATGCTAATAACTTTTATTGAAAAGTGATTTCCCCGTACATGCCTATCTTGAGATAGCCGTCATTCTTCACTTTTATTTTTATAGCATACACAAGATTGGCGCGCTCATCTTTTGTTTGAATGGTCTTGGGAGTGAATTCAGCTTTGCTGGAGATCCAGGTAATCGTACCAGTATATTCTTTGTATTTATCTGCACCATTGTCAACCCACACTTTCACAACCTGGCCTAATTTTACCTGCGATAATTGAGTGCCGGTGATATAAGCCCGCAGTGTAAGCACTGAAAGATCGGCTATCTTATAAAGCGCTTTACCGGGAGTGGTATACTCTCCTTCTTCAGCATATTTGGTAGTAACGGTGCCGCTGACCGGGTTGATAATGCTGGCACGTTTTAACTGATCATCCAGTTGTGCCACTCTTTTTGACAGGGGTTTGCTTTCACTGAGAATAGACCTGTTTTGAGTCGATACATTATTTTGCTGCACTTTTATCTGCTGCTGCGTCACCACCAGTTCCTTTCTGGCAGATTCCAGTTGAAAATTTATATCATCCAGTTGCTTGCCGGTCGCAGCATCCTGCTTGATGAGGTTGCCGATCCTGTTCTTTTCATGTTCCAGATTGGCAACGCGTGTTTGCTGAACGGACAACTGGTCCTGCAATAATTTGATCTGTGGCGACACATCGGCTGTTTTTTCCTGGAGTGCCCGGATGCTTTCTTCCACCTGTTCCTTTTGCAAACGCATATTTTCTGCATCCACTTCTCCTACTGTTTTGCCTGCCGGAATACTATCACCTTCTTCCACCTGGAAAAGGATGATCTTTCCGCCCGTCTCGGACGATACTACCACATCATCCGTTTCAAAATTTCCCGAGGCATCAAAATCATGTTCTTTGTTGCAGCATGCAGCCAATGCAAAAAGCAGGACCGCCGGGATATACATTCGTTTGTCCATAATACAGTTTATTGTTTTCCTAAAATGGTTTGATAATTGATCTTTGCCTGCAGCCATTGCAATTGATGCGTGATCATCAATTGACGTGCCTGGTCTTCTGCATTCACCTCTTCGAGATAATCAGTAGCCGTGATCACTCCATTATCCAATTGTGCTTTGGCTGCTTCTTTCACGGATTGACGCAAAGCGATGATCTCTCTGTCCGTCGCCACCAGTTGCTCCAGTTTTTCCATATCCGATTGCTGCTGGCTCAGGCTGGCATTGGTATTCAGCAGAAAGGTCTCTTTTTGCAGGGCTACTTGCTGCTGGCTGATCTTCACCAGTTCCTTTTCTTTCTTTTTGGTGTATAATCCACCGAGCGACCAGTTGAGGCGAACACCTGCCACATAAAACAGATCGAAACTGTTATCAAGAAAATTAAGACCTGGCCGGCCATAACCTCCCTGCACGAAAGCACTGAATTTGGGAAGGTTCTTTGCATCGATCACTTTGTTTTGCTGCGCAAACAGTTTTGCCTGGTTATCATACAATCTTAGTTCAGGCCGTTGCACCTGCTTGTCTGGCAAACCCGGGAACGGATCGGTTGGTTTCTCCAACACGGTATTTTCAGGCAGTGGGCGGTTCAGGAAAAGCGAGAGCGTATTGATCATTCCTTTACGGGAAGCTTTCAATTCGATGGCTCTTTGATCATTCTTCAGCAATTCCGCTTTCAATAAATTCAGGTTTGAACGGAAAGCCACGCCATTATCTACCTGTGCGCTTACGGTTTTGATCCCATTGTTCAGATCGGCTCTTATCAAATCAACCTGTCGAAGCTGCTCATCCAGGTAAAGAATGCCCAGGTAAAGCTGGTTGATCCTTTCCTTTAACTGATAGAGCTCCACTTCAGCCTTTTCATCTTCCACACCGGCATTCAGTTGCTGCCATTCCTTCTGCGCTTTGATAGTTCCTCCATCATAGATGGTCTGGCTCAGGTCTGCTGTGATCTTATACTGGTCTTTGGAAAGAGCGGGAACGGTAATACCCGGCAAAGGAATGTCCACCTTAGTTACATCCGACTGATAGCTGGCCTGTCCGTTCAACTGCAATTGCGGCAGATAAGCTTTGGAGAGATTATCAATATTCAGTTCAGCGGTCTGTTTTACCAGTCCCTTTTGCCGGATGGCCGGATAGTTTTGCTGAGCTTCTGTATAAGCCTGCTGCAGGTTCAGCCTGCCTGCATCCTGGGCAATCATCCATTGAGGAAGCAGCAAGGTAAATAAGCATTTTACGACCTTAACCATTTGGTTAATTTTTAAGTAAAAAAATTATTTTTTCAATGCATCGGTAACAAAGCGGGCAAACTCTGTTTTCCGTTGCAACATTAACTGGCGGAACTGGAATTCATCCATGCCTAAATGCATTTGAAATAAAGGTTTGGCGACGAATGGAAAAATCGTTCCTGAAAGAATATTCATAAGCAACTGTAAAGGGCTTACAGGTTTGATGTTTCCCAGCTTCACTTCCTGATCTATCTGCATCAGGAATTTCTCGGGGCGTGGGAGTTTCAATTCCCCGCTGATCCGTTTATAAAAACTTTCGGGGTCACGATGCACTTCATTCAATACAAACAAGGGCAGATAAGGGTTTTCGGTCATCACATCTATATATGACGAAATAAAACTTTCTATTTTTTCAAACAGGGGCAGATCAGAATCCAGTATGGTCACGAGCTTGGGAAAGAGCTTTGCGGCGGCTTGTGTAAATATCCTGTCAAACAACAATTCCTTATTCCTGAAATAATAATGCAGCAATGCTTTATTGATCCCTGCTTCGTCAGCAATTTCCTGCATTCTTGCACCGGTCATTCCTTTTTGCAGAAACACTCTGCGGGCGGCTTCCAGTATCTTCTCTTCCGATGTCTCGTCTTTTGATCGTTTTGACATGATTTAACCAAATGGTTAAACAAAGGAAACACATATTTTTTATTCAGGCAAGTTTATTTAAAAAAATCAGATTGAATTAAACCACCCTTCCCGTCTTACCGGTAAGACGGGAAGGGTGGTTTAAGCGGGGATCAGATGTGCTTTGTGGTTACTCGGCCCAGCTCATCACGTAACCCTGGTTTTCGATTTCCAGGGCCTGTTTGGTGATCTTTAGCGGGTGAAAGGTGTCTACCATCACGGCCAGTTCTTTGGTTTCTTTTGCTCCAATGCTTTTTTCCACGGCACCGGGATGCGGGCCATGTGGTATACCGGCAGGATGCAGGGTGATCATGCCACGTGTAACATGTTTACGGCTCATGAAATCGCCATCTACATAATACAGCACTTCATCACTGTCAATATTACTGTGGTTGTATGGAGCGGGAATGGCCTGCGGATGATAATCAAACAAGCGGGGGCAAAAAGAACAGACCACAAAATTGTTCGCTTCAAAAGTCTGGTGCACTGGCGGTGGTTGATGTACTCTTCCTGTGATCGGTTCAAAATCGTGAATGGAAAATGCAAACGGATAGCAGCAACCATCCCAGCCTACCACATCAAACGGATGTGTGCCATAATGCAGCCCATACAGGATGCCCCGTTTCTTTGCCCTGATCAGGAAATCACCTTTCTGATCAAAAGAAGAAAGGTTTTGCGGTGGCCGGATATCCCTTTCGCAATAAGGTGAATGCTCCAGCAACTGGCCATATTTGCTCAGGTATCTTTTGGGATAACGGATAGGGCTGAAAGATTCCACAATGAAGAGGCGGTTATCCGGCCCATCAAATTCTATCTGGTAAATAGTGCCCCGTGGTATAACGAGATAATCGCCATAACCGAATGGAAGATCACCGTATTGTGTATGCAATATGCCCTTCCCTTCATGCACAAAGATCATTTCATCAGCATCCGTGTTCTTGTAAAAATAGTCTTTCATGCTTTCCTGCGGCGCAGCAAGCACGATATGGCAATCATTATTCACGAGCACCGGCATCCGGCTTTGCAGATAATCCTTGGCCGGTTGAATATTGAACCCTTCAAAGCTGCGATGCTTCAGCATTTTTTCTTCTGCTACCTGTGGGGTTATGTCCAGTTCAGGTTCCGTACGGATGATCTGTGTAGGCGGATGAATATGATATAACAAAGAAGAGTCATTGCTGAATCCCTCTGTCGAAAATAATTGTTCTGAATACAGACCTCCATCCGGTTTGCGGAACTGTGTATGGCGTTTATGGGGAAGATTTCCCATTCGATAATAATGCGGCATGTTGAATTGTTTAGAAGTACTATTATTGATTATTGTCGGTTGACGGGCAACCGGTCGCTATGCAGTCAGCTAAGGCCGGGACAATTCAAGGGTGGAGAGCAGGAAAATATATTTCCAGCGGCGCTTATCGATCCAGTATGTAAAATTCCGTTTGAAAGGCATACAATCGTGATAATATAAAGTTAGGAAATATCTTCGCATCTTATATTCCTTTTCCATGACACGCATCGGCCTCCTCTCAGACACCCACGGCTTTCTCGATGAATCCGTATTTCTTCATTTCAAAGATTGTGATGAAATATGGCATGCCGGCGATTTTGGCAATGCAACCGTGGCAGATCAACTGAGTGCTTTTAAGCCATTGAAAGGTGTGTATGGCAATATAGACGGCATCGATATCCGGGGCAACTATCCTGAGCAACTCATATTCATGTGTGAATCGGTAAAAGTGATGATGCGGCATATCGGCGGGTCACCTCCCAGGTACAACCCGGAAACGAGGAAAGAACTGGCCATTCATCACCCATTATTATTTATCACCGGGCATTCCCATATCCTTAAAATAATGTATGATCAGCAGCATCAATGCCTGTATATCAATCCGGGTGCTGCCGGCAAACAGGGATGGCATAAAGTACGCACCCTTGTCCGATTGACGATTGATGGAAGGGAAATGAAAGACTGCGAAGTAATCGAATTGAAGCGCGAATGACACGAATGACTTACATACCCGGGAAGATCGGACGTCCGATGCCTTCGCGGAATGGCCAGGGCACTGCAACCAGTATCATCAGCAAAGCCACCACAAAAAGCCAGAAAGCCCTTTTGAATTTCAGCTCATCAACAATGGGCTTTTTAGCCATGCCGTATCCAAGCGTGATGAATATGATGGCCAGTATCATGAAGGTCGGGTGCTCTACCCAAAAAAAGCGGTAAAATTTATTCTGCATTACGCTTTCGCCTTCAGGCAACGTTGTTTTAAGCATTCCAAATCTTCCCCAGAGCCATTGATAAAGACCCAGCAGCAAGGTGATATGCGCACTGATCAACGTAAACAACCATACACGCCTGTCGCTATCTGTAAATGCTCTCTTCTTCTGCCAGCCTGAATAAGCTTTAAATATAGAGATCAGCAATAAGATAATGATGACCCAGCGAAGAAGATTATGCAAGTGCAGCAAGCCTGTATCCATGGTGTTGAGATTTTGGTGGCCAAAACTACGGAAATTAACCGGAAGGATCAGCCCCGAACCCTGACTAAAGACTCCCAACTATCATTCCACCCAATCTGCAATAAACACATTGGTATCCCTGGTCCCTCCATTATTCCGGTTGCTGGCAAATACGATCTTTTTGCCATCAGGCGAGAACATGGGGAATGCATCAAAACCTTTATCGCGGCTCACTTTGCTAAGATTGGAACCATCTTCGTTGATCGTATAAAGATTGAAAGGAAAACCTCTTTTGTATTCATGATTGGATGCAAAAATGATCCGCTTGCTATCAGGCATAAAGCTGGGTGCCCAGTTGGCCTGGCCGTAAGAGGTGATCTGGCGGGCATTGCTGCCATCAGCATTGGCTACCCATACTTCCATATTGGTGGGCGCCACAAGATGCTCAGCGAGCAACCCCTTGTATTCTTTGATCTCCTCCTCTGTTTTTGGACGGGATGCACGCCAGATGATCTTTTTGCCATCGGGACTGAACCAGGCGCCACCATCATAGCCAAGTGTGTGGGTGATCCTTTCTTCCTTGCCTGATTGAAGGTCCATTATGTACAATTCCAGGTCTCCGTCCTTATCGCTGGTATAGATCATTTTCTTTCCATCAGGGCTGAGGGTGGCTTCTGCATCATAGCCGCTGGAATTGGTAAGCTGCTTCACGATCTTGCCGTTCAGATCAGCCATGAAAATATCGTAACTGGCATACAAAGGCCAGATATATTTATTGCCATATTTGGCACGGTCTGGCGTGGGCGGGCAGGTATCTGCCCCCAGGTGGGTAGACGCATATATAATATGTTTCCCATCGCGGGTGAAGAATGCACAGGTGGTACGGCCCTTGCCGGTGCTCACCATTTTGTATTCAAATTTTTCACCGGGCTTTTGGGGCACCTTACCAATAAATATCTGGTCGCAGGGGAGTCCATCCTTTGCGCTGGTGCGTTGAAAAACGAGCCACTTGCTGTCGTAGCTCCAGTATGCTTCTGCGTTATCCCCTCCAAATGTGAGTTGCTGGATATTCTTGAAATGGGTTTCTTCAGGGTAATGAAGCGTATCGGCTGCAGCCGGCGGTTGGGCTGCTGCGGAGTACGGATTCAGGACACTGAACAGCAATGCAAGAAGGGAAAAAAGGCCAAAAGCAAGTTTTTTCATGTTTATTCGTTTATTACGCGGTGGCAAAGGTATTTTTGACCGGCATTTGATTTGTCAGACAATTGTCATAGATCGTTCAGATTGCCGTTTTGAATGTTCAAAAACCAACAACCAGGAGCTCCTAAATTTTGTATTGCTAATGAAATGGTATCCGATCCTTTTTCTGGTTTTATTTGCAGCAGGCTGCACAGGCAGCGATGAAGAAAATTCCCCATTTGCAGAAATACTGGCCAAACCGCCTTATTCTTCCCTTACAGACAGCATCCGTAAGGAACCCGGACGGGATGAGCTCTATTTCCGGAGGGCTGTGTTGCTCAACCGGAACAATCTTCCTGAACCGGCCCTGGCCGATTTCCGGAAAGCCTGGTCATTGAACAAGGAAGAGACCTATGCCATCGGTATCGGCAATGCCCTGTTGGAAAAGCAGCCTGATTCGGCCAGCGTTTTCCTGCAAAAAGCCATACAGGAATTGCCTCAAAGCATTTTCCTGCATATCCTGCTCGCTCGTTCTTACGATGCGCAGCAGATGACCGATAAAGCCATTGCAGTTTGTGATGAAGTATTGCATAAGGATTCAAACCAGGTGAATACCCTGGTGTTAAAATCGGAATTGCTGGAAAAGAAGAACGATATCCCCGGCATGATCGCTGCTTTAAAAAAAGCATATCAACTGGTGCCGGGAAATGTGCAGCTTGGCAATAAACTGATGTATCAATATGCGGAAACAAAAAATCCTGCTGCACTGGCACTCGCCGATTCCATGATCAGGCGGGACAGCCAAGACCTGCATGCTGATCCTTTTTATGTAAAAGGTCTTTATTATTCCAATATCAATGATAAGGCGAATGCCATCCGTTTGTTTGATCAAACCATTCAGCGTGACCACCGCTACCTGAACGCCTATATTGAAAAAGGAAAGATCCTGCTCGATCAGAAAAAAACAGCAGAAGCTTTAAAGACCTTTCAACTGGCCAATACTGTTAACCCTGCTTTTGCCGATGCCTGGTACTGGATAGGGCAATGCCAGGAAATAATGGGGCAGAAACAGGAAGCAAAGCTGAGTTATGAAAAAGCGTATTCGTTAGATAAAACATTTACCGAAGCAAAGGAAGCGGCCGGAAAGATCAAATGATTAAAGTAGAAATGCAAAATTTAAAAGTAAAAAATGTACTCTAAGAAAGCATGTTGCAGGTTGGCATTTTTGAATTTTTACTTTTGAATTTTGCATTCGCTCCCTTACAATCATTCCCGTATATTGCATAGACAAAAACTTATTCCTTAAACTAACACCATGGCTATTGTTGCTCCTTCCCTGCTTGCTGCCAATTTTCTGAAACTGGAAGAAGAATGTAAAATGCTCAATGAAAGCGAAGCGGACTGGTTTCATCTTGATGTGATGGACGGCCGCTTTGTTCCCAATATCAGTTTCGGCCCCATGATCATCGAGTTTGTCAGGAAAACCACTAAAAAATTCTGTGACGTGCACCTGATGATCCTTGATCCGGGCAATTATACCGAGCAATTTAAAAATGCAGGTGCCGATAATCTTTCCGTGCATATTGAAGCCTGCCCTCATCTTCACCGGAACCTGCAACAGATAAAATCACTGGGCATGAAAGCCGGCGTGGCGATCAATCCGCATACACCTGTATCTGCTCTTACCGATATATTGCACGACACCGATGTGGTGTGCATGATGAGCGTTAATCCCGGCTTTGGCGGACAGCATTTCATTCCGCATACACTGAAAAAAATAAAACAACTGCGCAAAATGATCGATGAAAGAGGATTGCCTACGCTCATTGAAGTTGATGGAGGAGTAACGGAAGAAAATGCGGGCTCTATTGTAGCTGCAGGCGCTCATGTATTGGTAGCAGGAAGCACGGTGTTCAAATCAAAAGACCCCAAAGCAACGATCGCTGCATTAAAAGCAGCAAAATAGAAGGGAAACCAGAACTATCTGAAAATAAAAAAATGAAGGCCCGCTTTTTTTGCAGCCCCTCTTTGATATTACTCAAAAGCAAACAGCTATGGCTGACGGCAGGCTTTTTCTTATTATCCTTCATCAGTTTTTCCCAGAAAAAAATGGCTTATGTTTCAGGCAGGGTCATTGACGAACAGGAAAAACCTTTATCCCATGTTTCTGTTACCCAGTTAGGCAATCAATCAGGCATCACCAGCAACGACACTGGTTATTTCAGGATAAAAGTCCCGGCTGAAAGGGCATTTGCACTCGTATTCAGCTACACCGGCTATCGCGCCGAGCAAAAGAATTTCCTGTTGAATGAAAATGAAGAAGAGTATGTCACCATCCGGCTGGAAAAGGTCACCAGTGTATTGCAGGAAGTGATTGTGAGCGATCAGCGCGAAAGAAGGGAAGCAGGACTGATACGGCCCAATCCCAAAACCATTATCAATCTTCCTTCCGTCACCACCGGCGTGGAAAGCCTTTTGAAAGTATTTGTCGGTTCCAATAACGAACTCACTTCGCAATACTCTGTCCGCGGTGGCAGCTATGATGAAAACCTCATTTATGTGAACGATTTTGAAGTGTTCCGCCCTTATCTGGTACGCAACGGACAGCAGGAAGGATTAAGTTTTATCAACCCGGAACTGGTACGCAATATCAGTTTTTATACCGGCGGGTTCCAGGCAAAGTATGGGGATAAGATGAGCAGTGTGCTGGACATTCAGTATAAAAAACCAAAACGCTTTGGCGGCTCTGCCTATGCAGGCATACTGGAGCAAGGTCTTCATCTTGAGGGCAGCAGCAAAAATGATAAGTTCAGCTACCTGATCGGAGCAAGGAACCGCAGCAACCGCAACCTGCTGAGCCGGCAGGAAACACAGGGTAATTATGTACCTTCCTCTTCCGATCTGCAGGCACTGATACAATATCAGTTGAATCCACGCTGGCAGACAGAATTATTCGGAACGATTTCACAAACCAAATTTTCACTCACACCAGCATTCACACAACTGACCAGTTCTGTGTTCTCTCCTTATTTCACTGCCAATCTCGGACTGGATATTTATTTCGACGGGCAGGAGAAAGACCAGTATCAAACCAATATGCTGGGCCTTGCCTTCACCAACCAGGTAAGCCGTCAATTGAAATTGAAATGGATGGCATCCCGGTTTGAAAATGATGAAAGGGAAAACGTGGACATCACAGGTGCCTATCTTTTTGGCGATCGTGATTTTGATCAAAGTCAGCCAAGCTTTGGCATGATTATTAATCCGCTTGGAGCTGGTGTGTTCCAGAATTTCGCCCGCAATAAACTCAATATCACCAACTGGAATTTTTCCCATAAGGGCACTTATGATAAAGGCAATCATGCTTTTCAATGGGGGGCCGGTTACGATAAGACCTTAATCAATGATAAGCTGAATGAATGGGAATACCAGGACTCGGCCGGTTATTCGCTGCCATTGAACCCTTCGCAGTTGCAATTAAGCAAGTCGGTCAAATCAATCGCTGATCTCGATATCAATAAATTTTCCGGATACCTGCAGGATAATATTTTGCTGGGTGATTCATTGAATACGTATACGCTTACAGCAGGTGTCCGCTTCAATTACAATTCACTCAATAAAGAATTCCTTGTATCGCCACGCATTGGAGCCAGTTGGAAACCCAACTGGAAAAGGGATTTTGTTTTCCGGCTGGCAGCAGGTGCTTATCATCAGCCGCCTTTCTACCGTGAACTGAGGCGGTATGACGGAAGCATTAATACTGCATTGAAAGCACAGAAAAGCTGGCAGGGCGTACTGGGCTTTGATTATAATTTCACCGGCTTTGGACGACCGATGCGCTGGACCACAGAAGCATACTATAAAAGCATGACGGATGTAGTGCCTTATGATATCGATAATGTCCGTATCCGTTATTTCGGAGAGAATGCAGCCAAAGCTTATGCTGCAGGTGTGGAAATGCGTTTGTACGGAGAGCTGGTAAAAGATGCAGAAAGCTGGATCAGCCTTGGCATCATGAACACCAAAGAAGATATCAAAGGCGATACCTATCAGCAGTATACATTGAACGACCAAAACCAGCCTATCGATAGTGTAACCGTTGAAAAGGGCTGGGTAAGACGCCCCACAGACAGAAGGATCACTTTTGGCATGTTCTTCCAGGACTACCTGGCCACTAACAAGAACTTCAAGATGTACCTGAACCTGCTGTATGGCAGCAATCTTCCTTACAATATTCCCGGCAGTGTAAAATACCGCAGTGCATTGGAGATACCGGCCTATATCCGCGTGGACATTGGTTTCAGTGCTTTGCTGCTCGATAGTGACAGAAGCAAACGAAGAAGCCATAGCCCTTTCCTGGGCTTTGACAATATCTGGGCAAGCCTGGAAGTGTTTAACCTGATCGACAGAGACAACACTATCTCTTACTTACTGATCAAAGATTTCTCCAACACCACTTATGCAATGCCACAGCGGCTTACACCAAGATTGGTGAACTTTAAAATTGTAGCCCGCTGGTAACACGTTTTAACAAAACTGAATTTGTATTCACATTTGTTAATAAGTAACTTTAGGAAGTGAATATACTTCCAATTTATATTTGGAAAAGAGAGGTAAAGCTTCTGTAAAGAAATTCAGAAGACGCAACTGAACCCGGCCCTTACCTCTCGCCGGTTTGAATTAAGATTTTAAATTAATCCGCATTGACTGAAACAATTATTAACCTCGAAACCGTAAACCCTATCGAGTTCTTCGGAGTAAATAACGGCAAACTGGACATCCTCAAAAAGAAATTCCCACTCTTAAAAATCCTTTCCCGCGGTACACAGATCAAACTGAGCGGTTCTCCTGAGCAGATCGAAAATGCCAGGGAAAAGATCGACCTCATTGTGTCGTATCTGGAAAGGAATGGCCACATGAGTGAGAATTATTTTGAGCAGGTGTTGGGAGGTGATGATGCAGAAACAGTGGACCACTTTGTAGAGCGTCATCCCAATGAAGTGCTCGTGTTCGGGCCCAACGGCAAATCTGTGCGTGCACGCACAGCCAATCAGAAAAAACTGGTGCAGGAAGCCGAAAAGAATGATATCGTTTTCGCTATCGGCCCTGCCGGTACAGGTAAAACCTATACCGCTGTAGCATTGGCAGTAAGAGCCCTGAAGAACAAACAGGTGAAAAAGATCATTCTCACCAGGCCTGCTGTGGAAGCAGGAGAAAGCCTTGGATTTTTGCCAGGCGACCTGAAAGAAAAAATCGATCCTTATCTGCGTCCCTTGTACGATGCGCTGGATGATATGATACCCGCCGATAAACTGGGTTATTATATGACCACCCGCACCATCGAGATAGCACCGCTGGCTTATATGCGGGGACGTACGCTGGACAATGCCTTTATCATTCTCGATGAAGCGCAGAATGCCACCGACCTTCAATTGAAAATGTTCCTTACAAGGATCGGTGCCAATGCCAAAGCCATTATCACCGGTGATATGACACAGGTGGACCTTCCCAGGAATCAGCGCAGTGGTTTGGCTACTGCTGTCCGCATCCTGCAAAATATTGATGGCATCGGCCACATTGAACTGGATGAAGAAGACGTGGTACGCCACCGGTTGGTGAAGCAAATCCTCCGTGCATATAATAAGGAGCATGAAAAAGAAAATCCCACTGCTCACCGTGGCCAGTAACAAATTTTATTACCTGTTTCAAGATTTCAAGAGGCGGCTTACAGGCTGCCTCTTGTTTTTGTTTTGCGCCTGCAGCTCTGTGCAGGAAAACCCTGCTCCGGCACAGGCAGACACGCCAGAGATAAAGAACACGCAGGAGCAATTGCATACAGCCATCCGTGAAATACGCACCGGGGATATGGTAACACGGACGGGGAATGATTTTACCAGCTATTGCCTGCGGCAATTCTGCCAAACAGATAAGACCTATTCCCATTGCGGCATCGCCAGCATTGAAAACGATACGGTGTATGTTTATCATGCGCTGGGAGGCGAGTTCAATCCTGATCAGAAATTGCTCCGGGAGCCGCTGGCCGTTTTTGTAGCACCAGACGCCAATCGTGGGTTTGGTTTATACCGGTTTAATATGGACACAACGCAATGCCGTGATCTTATCATTGCTGCACAAGCCGCTTATAAAAAAGGGATCAGTTTCGACATGAAGTTTGACCTGGCCACGGACGATAAAATGTATTGCAGTGAATTTACTGCCAAAATGTATCGCCAGGCCTATAAGAATGATACGATGTTTGCCCCTACCCGCCTGCCCGGATTGGAATATCTTGCCCCCGATAACCTGTTTCTCCATGCCGACTGTAAAATGGTATACAAAGCTGTGTATTACGAATATAAAAGATAATTTACGGGTGGTACCGGCAACAGTTGACAGATCGTTTTGATTTATTTACATTTACCGAAACTATTAATCTATAAAACACAAAAAATGAAAAAAATCATCTTTTCCATTTGTGCTGGCCTTATGCTGGTAATGGTTGCCTGTAAATCCGGACCCAGCAGTTCCGATCCCAAGGCTACACTGGTAAGCTTTTTTAAAGCACTTTCCCAAAAAGACCTGAAAGGCGCCCGGAAATATGCCACTAAAGAAAGTGAAGCCATGTTCAGCATGATGGAAATGGGCCTTCAAATGGCTGAGAAAATGAAAACCAAAGAAACAGATGACGAACTGCAAAAATTTGACGAAGCAAACACGCAGATCGGAGAAGCTAAAATTGACGGAGACAAGGCTACAGTACCTGTTACCAATAAAAAAGATAATGAAACTACCAACTTCATTCTGAAAAAAGAAGATGGCGCCTGGAAAGTGGCTTTCGATAAAGCTACCATGGCTGAAATGGCTGGTGAAAAAATGAAGGAAAACGGTGGTGAAGGCCTGGATTCAGCGACTGAGCATCTGGAAAACATGAATGCTGATTCTCTTAAAGCCAAGATGGAAGAAGGATTAAAAACCCTCGACTCCATTAATAAGGCCATGAAGCAATAAGCTGCCCGGTCCCAATTTATACAGAGGCTTTCTCCGGAAAGCCTCTTTTTTGTTACTTTGCAGTAATGAAAAAAACAATCCTATCCGGGTGCGTCCTTTTACTGGCCGGTCTGCTGGCCTGTAAAAATGCTGAAGAAGTGAAATCAGAAAACGCTATTGACGCTGCCCGCAACTTTATCCAGTCGGCCCTCAACGGGGAATTTGACAAAGCAGGCCAGTACATGGTAGATGACTCATTGAACCGCCAGGACCTTCACCTGATGGAACGATTGAGCAAGAACCTTACAAAAGAAGAAAAGCAAAAGTATAAGGAAGCTTCTATCCGCATTCATGAGACCCGCCCGATGAATGATTCCGCTACGATTATTTATTACTCCAATTCTTACAAGAATAAAAGGGATTCACTGAAAGTGGTGAGCCAGAATGGTCAGTGGCTGGTCGACTTCAAGTATATTTTTAAACAAGGAATTGATACGCTTCCCTGATGGAAGGATATCCTGCTTATAGGAACGATTGGGATGCTTCCTGACCGGTCTTTTTCGGGGACTTCAACTCCGGGAGTTTGCCTTTAATGATTGCCAGCCATTATTTTCTAAACAGAAACATTAAACTTTACCCATGCTCACAGTTAATCATCCCTGGCACGGCGTTCACTACGGAGACCATGCGCCGCAGAAAGTAAATGCTCTTATTGAGATCCCCCAGGGTTCCCGTGCTAAATATGAAGTGGACAAAGCTACAGGCCTGCTGTTGCTGGACCGTGTGATATATTCCTCTTTCCATTACCCCGTCAACTATGGCTTTATACCCCAAACGCTGGGTCAGGACAGTGATCCGCTCGATATCCTGGTGCTTTGCTCACAATCTATCCAGTCATTATGCCTGGTAGAAGCTACTGTAATAGGCAATATGCAAATGATCGATAGCGGCCAGTTGGATGATAAGATCATTGCTGTGGCATCAAAAGACCCGTCTGTTAATCACTACAACAAGATCGAGGACCTGCCTCAACACTTCCTGCTGGAGCTTCGCAATTTCTTTGAACAATACAAGGTATTGGAAAATAAAAAAGTGGAGATCGATAATTTCCAGGATAAGGAAACGGCCTGGGGGATCATTACAGATGCGATTGATTTTTATAAGGATACCTATAAAAAATAAGCAGGGGAAGTATCGCAAAGATCGCTAAGAAGCGCAAAGGGCGCAACGTTAGGTCTTATAATCCTTTGCGCTTCTTAGCGATCTTTGCGATACGCTTACACCAATCCTCCCCAGCAGGAATTGTTAAAAAGCAATATAACAATTTGTCTTACCCTTTGTAATGTTTAAATTGCTCAACAAGATTGAAGAAGAAACGACAATGCCATCATCATGAATAAACTTTACTTCGGTCTCAGTCTTTTTCTTTTACTATCCATACGGTCTGCCGCACAGGAGGAAGGGCTTTACCAGTTCACCCATAATTATTTTCGTTCTGATCCTTTCCAGAGCGAGTTCAGCCGCTTTATGGAGCACCTGATGAAAGATCCGGGCATCACCGAAAAAAAGATCCGGCTTCGTACCGATACATCGCTTTTCTATTTCTATGGTGCCTACACCAATTACAATCCTTTTTTCTTTAAACCCAAACGGGTGGAAGTACTGCTTGAAGAAATGCCTTTCCAGTACACAGACAGCCTGCCGGCGGAAGACACCATACTGGTGTATCAACTGATCGCTTATGGAGAAAACAATGAAAAAGGATTGAAGGAAATAAAAAAGGAATTTGAAAAGATACACAGTAAGTATAAGCGCCGCTTCTTTGACTCCAACTATAAAGAGTTCACACAAAACACTGCTGTTACCGGCGGCATGCACAATTATTTTGTCCCTCTTCATGGCCTCTCCCCTCTCTCCATTGTATGGGGAAAGCTGGATGATTCCGATACTCCCGTCCTCAATATTATCTTACGGATAAAAACGGATGAAAACCAGACCGTGTTACCAGCACCGCTTTATAACACGAAGTGAATGCGTACGCTTGCCGCTATCTGAATTGATGATTCCTTTTTTATCGATCCGCTCAATCCTTACTTTGCCGGAAGCATGTATAATGGTATCGCTGCTTAGCAATATCCCCACATGCACGATCTCATCATGATCATCAAAGAAAGCCAGATCACCACAAACAGCATCTTTCAGCTTCTCGACGATCTTTCCTTCCTGTGCCTGTTGCCATGCATCACGGGGCAGGTCAATGCCCATCATTTTATAATTTATCTGCACAAAACCACTGCAGTCAACACCGAATATTGTTTTGCCGCCCCACATATACGGCGCATTCAGCCAGGATTCTGTCAATGATCTTACAAGAGCGGGGCCGGGCTTTGTGCCCAACCGGTTCACCATTTTTCCTTTGAACTCATACACCAACCCGTTGATCTTCCCCTGTGTGCCGTCCCATCCCAGCAGTGAAGCACCGAGGGGAACATGCATCGGTACCTGGTCAATGATAACAGTATTGATCAGTTCTGCCGTTACAACCGGCGCGAGTATGCCTGCTTTTGCTTCTTTCTCCGGAATTTCTTCCAGCAGGTGACGCGTAATCCATCCATCATATCCATCTGAAAGATTGCGGACCTTTACCCATTTATCTCCTTTCCGTTTTAATATTTTAACCGTGTCGCCAAACAATAATTGATTGGTCATTTCTTCCTGGTGCCTGGCTTTCCGGCGAACAGGAGCTGCCGGCACCTTGATTATCGCATAATCCATGCTCATTTTTTTTCGAAAATATTGAAATGCATTTCAAATAATTATTATGAAATTGTTGCGTTACTGCATCATATATAAAGTCAAAAGTAAAAATTCAAAATTAAAAAACCAGGTTTCCGATTGCGAGCAGATCGATCGTGGAAACTTTTGATTTTTTAATTTTGCATTTTGACTTACACACTGATCATACCGGCAAAATCACTTATTTTTCGTTTGTGAGGGTTGAAAATTTTGATCATATCACCGACCAGGAACTGCTTGAAAGGTTCCAGCGCGATCATAACAATGAATGGCTGGGCATTTTATTGCAAAGGTATACGCTGCTATTGCTTGGTGTGTGCATGAAGTATTTAAAAAATGAAGAAGAGGCAAAGGACAGTGTGCAACAGATATTCCTGAAAGTGATACAGGAACTGGGAAAATATAAAGTGGCTTATTTCAAATCCTGGCTTTATATGGTGGCCAAAAACTATTGCCTGATGAAACTGAGAGACAGGCAGGGCAAGATACCGGCAGAACTTTCGGAAAAACTGCTGGCCACTCCAGATGAAGAAACCAACCTGCAGCGGATGGCCATGGAAGACCACACACTGGAACTGATGGAAGATGCGTTAAAAGAACTGAACAGAGAGCAACAGCAATGTGTAACTTTGTTTTACCTGCAAAAGAAAAGCTACCAGGAGATCAGTGAAGAGACCGGCTTTAGCCTGATGCAAGTAAAAAGCCATATTCAAAATGGTAAACGCAACCTGAAAATATTGATTGAAAAAAAATTAAAGGCCTCCTGAACGACCTTAATGAAATGCGGGACAACCTGAAAGACATATTATCCCATTTAACCACTGATATAGATCAGGACACTTTATTGTTGTACCTGCAGAATAAACTTTCTGCAGAAAAAAAACATGAAGTGGAAAAACAACTGGCCGACAATGAATTTGCCAGTGATGCGCTTGACGGGTTGCAGGCTTTTGCTGATAAGCAACAGGTAGCTTATATGGTAGAGATGCTGAACCGCGACCTGAAGAAAAAAACAGAACGCAAAAAACAACGCAGGGAAAAACTGAAACTGCCTGACCAGTCCTGGATATACATATCCGTTATCATTGTTATCATTCTGGTTATCATTAGCTATATGGTCATTCACAGAATGAATCAACATCCCTGAGAAGCAAACTTATTTGGCATTCGCCTCAAAAAACCGTAACTTATATTGACATTTTTATCCTGTTCTTTTAAAATCTTTGTTATGGGTATGCTACACCAGATCGACCATTGGAGTGCCACCCATCATCCCAGGTGGCTGGTCGTATTAAGAGTTGTATTGGGTCTTTGCCTGATCATTAAAGGCATCGCTTTCATGAACAACACCGTGATCCTGGAATCCTTTATTTCTTCATCACAGGTAAGTAATACTGTTTCCTGGTTGCCATTGGTAATAACATGGCTTCATTTACTATGCGGCTGTTTTATTGTAACAGGCTTGCTGACACGGATATCCTGCCTTGTCATGGCCCCGATATTAATTGGCGCTGTATTTTTTGTGAACGCACCTAAAGGAATATTTGCGGCTGATTCGGAATTCGGATATTCGCTGGCAGTGCTACTGCTGCTGATCTTTTTCTTTATAGAAGGCGGTGGCCCCATATCACTGGACAACTATTTCCGGAAAAGGGAACAGAAGCAGGATTAATACTTTCTTTTTTCCTCCCATTCGCGCCACTGGTGAAATATCTGCAGTGCCAAAGGATGCGGCTCATGCAGGAAGGGTATCTTCCGCTTGTCCATCCCGGCATTGATCTCATCATAAATAAATGCATCGTCAAACTCGATCATTGCCGCATCTTCACGGGTATTGGCATAGATGACTCTTTTCGGCCTCGCCCAGTAAATGGCCCCAAGGCACATGGGGCAGGGTTCGCAGCTTGTATAAATATCACAATCGGTCAACTGATAGGTTTGCAGGTGCTGGCAGGCATTGCGGATGGCCATCACTTCAGCATGAGCAGTGGGGTCATTCAATGAAGTGACCATATTACAGCCCTCCCCTACGATCTGATCACCTTTTACCACCACACAGCCAAACGGCCCGCCTTTTCCGTTTTCCATACCCTGCCGCGACAGTTCGATCGCCCTCTCCAGAAAACCCTTTTCTATTGATGTAAGCATTAGCTATAAATTGACAGTGTAAATATCTCAAAAAATGTGGATTACCAGGTATTTGTCCACAGTTTATGCACTTCAAACGGCTCAATATGAAGTTACTATTAATTTTAAGTTAACAGCCTTCTGGCTCGGCTAAGCTTTGTACTTTTTCCGCCCGAACGCTAACCTCAAAACCCTGCATTTATGAAATGGGAAACTGTTACATCCACAATTGAAGAGTCCGTATTCGCCTTATGGAATAATGGCAAAAAACTGATCACGCTGGTCTTCCACCCGGCGTCCAGTGCTGCCCGGGTAGAATATGCTGACGAAAGAAGGGTTTTCCTGATCAGGCAGGAAGGTTTACTGAAAAACAGAACGGTGCTTTGCAATGAATATGGCATCCGCATGGTACATGCAGGTTCAGAAAACAATCGTCCCTTTATCGAACTCGACCAGGAACGTTTCTTTTACAACGTAGACAATAAACAGGAACCTGCCGTAACGATCTATAAAGAATCAAAAGATAAGCCACTGGCCGTTTGCGCTCTCGCTCTTCCTGATCATATACAAGGCAACGCAGCCCAGAACAAAGCAAAGTATGGTTTGCTGATGACGCTCTGCTGGTACTTAAAAACACGAATAGGCGCGAATAGCGTGATGTAAGAAATAAATATAATAAGCCACGAATACCGCGAATGGAGTACTCTATTCGCGGCATTCGTGGCTTAACAGGAATTGATCCTGCACTTATGCCTCATTCGCGTCCATTAGTGTGTTAAAGATTTGTTTTCCGAACTGTTCAAGAGAGGGATCGCGCGCACCCATCAGCAGCAGAACGCAATTGTCCGTAAGGTGCGGTCTTATTGCCTTAAGCAATTCATTCCTGTCTTCCACAAAAAAGGCATTGCTCCCTTTTGCACGCAGGTCCTGGATAAGATCGTTGGCTGAAATGTCTTTTACGGCAGTTCCGCCTGCATAGAATATCTCGCTCATCCATATTTCATCGGAAGGGCGCAATACGGCCGAGATCTCCTGAACAAAATCGTTTCTTAAGAATTTGGTTGGGCCATAGCCATGCGGTTGGAACCAGGCAATTACTTTAGGGGCAACAGGCTGGCAGGCAGCAATGGCAGCCGCGCATTTCACAGGGTTATGGGCAAAATCATCGATCACCCACACGCCGTTCTTATTGCCCAATACCTGGTTGCGGCGGTAAATGCCTTCATATTTTTTCAATGCTTCCGCGCACACTTCAAGCGGTACGCCGATCTGTGCTGCAACGGCTGTTGCACCCAGTGCATTTTCCATATTATGACGGCCCAGCAGGTTCATGCTAAAAGGAGTACCGTTGATGCGGAAGGAAATGGTCAGTCCCTGCTGAACAAAATCTGTGGCCATATATCCTGCGGGTTGTGCAGGCTGCAGGGAAAAATCATTGTGTATGTCTGTGGAAAGTTTTGCAGCCAGTGGATGTGAGCGGTTCACCACAAACCGTTTGCTGTTGTTCCTGAACACGGTGAACACATCCATCAGCACATCGATCTCCTTATGGTCCTTATCAATATTCAGCAAAAGCCCTATCTCGGATTTGTACTGCACAATGGAACCATCGCTTTCATCTGCTTCAATCACCAGCCAGTCTGATCCGCCTACCTGTGCATTACCGATCAGTCCTTTATTGATCAGGCTCACCAATCCTGCACCGCTGATAATTCCCGGCTTCAGGCCGGCATGCTCCAGAATATCAAATAACATGGCACTGGTAGTGCTTTTGCCGCTCGTGCCTCCAACAGCAATGGTCTTTTTACTGGCAGCGATCAACGCCAGCAGTTCAGAGCGCCTGATAATAGGTATGTTGAGTTGTTTTGCTTTTTGCATTTCGATCACGGTATCCTCCACTGCTGTGGAAGCAACTACCAGGTCGGTCATTGCTGTGATGCCTTCACCGTCCTGCTGGAAACAGGAGATGCCTGCAGCTTCCAGTTTCTCCCGCGTTTCGTTATACTCATTCTCTTTGAAGAACCGGTCGCTGCCGGAAACCGTTTTGCCGCTGCCCTGGAGGTATTGCGCAATAGCGCTCATGCCACTGCCTGCAATGCCTATAAAAAACGGGCGCTGAAAATCATGGATAGAAGAAATCATCTGCAAATAAACACAATTAAGCGTAACATTTCATTTGGCCCACCCTGCATTTGAAACAGCCGCTTCCGCACCTGATACAGCCTTGCCTGTATACCGGGAATGGGTTGCAGTATTATTGCACTCATTTTAAATCTCAACAATGAACAATAGCGAGCTGATCAAAGAATTGAATGGAAAAAAGATACTGTTTGCCAGCTTTCCGGCAGACGGTCATTTTAATCCGCTTACAGGACTGGCCGTGTACCTGCAGGACCTTGGCTGTGATGTGAGATGGTACACTTCTTCCAAATATGCCGGCAAACTAAAGGAAATGGGCATACCTCATCTTCCTATGAAAGCAGCCCTTGATGTTTCTGACATTGAAAATGCTTTTCCTGAGAGAGAAAAGATCAAAGGTATGGTATCCAAACTCCGCTTCGATATCATCAATGTATTCGTGTTGAGAGGCCCTGAATATTATGCTGATCTTTTGCAGATATACAGTACTGTTTTCCCTTTCGACCTGGTGATCGCCGATTGTGCATTCACCGGCATCCCTTTCGTGAAAGATTTGATGAGGATACCAGTGGTTTCTATCGGCGTGTTCCCACTTAGTGAAACTTCAAAAGACCTGCCTCCTGCCGGCCTGGGGATAATGCCCTCTTACAGCATAGCCGGAAAGATAAAACAGGCCCTTCTCCGTAAGGTTGCCGACCTGATCTTATTCAAAAAACCCAATAAGGTAATGCTAGAGGTATTGGACAAATATCATATTCCGCATAATAAAGAAAGCGTTTTTGATCTCGTGGTAAAAAAAGCGGACATCTTTTTACAAAGCGGCACTCCCGGCTTTGAATACCATCGTAGTGATATGAGCCGCAATATCCGCTTTATTGGCGCTTTACTTCCTTTCTCTCTTTGCAGGCCCGGTAAATCATGGTTTGATAAACGGCTGACCGATTACAAGAAAATTGTGATCGTGACACAGGGAACTGTAGAAACGGATGTAGAGAAGATCCTTGTGCCAACGCTGGAAGCATTCAAAAACACTGACACGCTGGTGATAGCTACCACAGGCGGAAATGGGACGGAAGAATTACAGAAAAGGTTTCCTCAACCCAATCTTATCATCAGCGATTTTATTCCTTTCTCTGAAATACTGCCTTATGCAGATGTATATATCACCAATGGCGGCTATGGCGGTGTGATGCTGGGAATAGAAAACAAAGTGCCGATGCTGGTAGCCGGTATACATGAAGGCAAAAACGAGATCAATGCCAGGATCGGTTATTTCAAGTTGGGGATCAATCTTGGTAAAGAGTCTCCCAGGCCTGCAGAGATCCTGAAGGGTTTCAATAAGATCATATCCGATCCATCGTATAAACGGAATGTAGAAAAGCTTGCAAAAGAATTCAGCACTTTTAATCCGAATAAACTGTGTGCGTATTATGCAGCAAGGTTGTTGCAGCATGCCGTACCGGACGAGCTTTGTACTGAAGCGATTTAAGTGCAGAAGAGGGCGTTCACCTGTCTTCCAGCCGCCTCTTTTCTGCTTTCAGGTTCCTTATCATTTCAGGGAAACTGGTACTGCGGCTTAATGCCGACACAGCCTGTGCAATGCGCTTTGTTTTGGTCTGCTCTGTTTTGGCTTCATCGATCCATTTGCTGAAATAACGTTGCACAGAACCTGCCAGGCTATTGAAGAACGCTTTTGCCGCAGGATCATCTTCAAGGCATTCTATAAAGTCCTTATTGAATTCGAAAGGCTTTTTGTCCTCCTCCATTATTACCTTCACCATAGCGCCATGTTTTTTCCCGATCCCTTTCCGCATGGCAGCATTAACGGGAAGAATAAAACTGCCTCCACCCATCGGCAATAAGGAAGCCTGGGAAATTTTATGGTTGTCAAGTTTGCCTTTCACCCGGAAACCTTTTTTACCAGGCTTGATCTTCGCGGCAAGCTCAGCAGGGATCTCAATATAGGTCCAGCCGGTTTTTTCGCCTTGCTTATCAAATTTGTGTAATGCCGTGGTGAACTCAATTTTTCCCATAGTATAAACTTACAAATTTTACCTTGTTCCAAACCCCGGTATGAAGTAGTGACCTGGTTTAAAAGTTTAAGCGTTTAAAGGTTTAAAAAACGAATCACGACCCAGGCTTGAAGAGGTGTATATGCCATAAGAATAGTATCTTACGCGAACAATGTTCTCACAATGAAAAAAGCAATTACCGGTTTCTTATTTTGTCTTTTCCTTTTCCAGTCCATAACCAGTTCAGCAGCCATCCGTCTCCCTGCGGTGATCAGCAGCGGGATGGTGCTTCAGCAAAAATCAGAAGCCCGGCTTTGGGGTTGGTCGGCTCCCGATGAAAAGATCATTGTCACCACTTCATGGAACAACCGTACTGATTCAGTAGTTGCAAATGGAAATGCGGTATGGGAGATCAAAGTGCCTACACCTGCAGCAGGTGGCCCGTATACCATTACATTAAAAGGATGGAACACCATTGTACTGGACAATGTACTCATCGGTGAAGTATGGGTCTGTTCAGGTCAATCCAATATGGAATGGAGCAGTTATAATAACCTGAAGCAGATACTGGATGAAATGCCGAATAGTAATAATTCATCCATACGGCTGTTCAATATTCCTAAAACCACTTCTCCTTATCCGCAGGATGATTGCGAAGCACAGTGGAAAGTTTCCTCTCCCGAAGCCTTGCAGGGTTTTAGTGCTATCGGCTATTTCTTTGGCAAAAAACTGCAACAACAATTGAATGTGCCGGTAGGATTGATCAATGCCAGTTGGGGTGGCACACCTGCCGAAGCATGGACGCCTGCTGAAACAGTAACAAAAGAAACTGATCTGGCCGAAGCTGCAAAGAAACTCAATGTAAGCAAGTGGTGGCCGGTAGAGCCCGGGCTTGCTTATAATGCCATGATCTACCCGCTCACGCGTTTTGCCATTGCAGGCACTATCTGGTACCAGGGTGAAAGCAATACCGGCACGGCAGCTACCTATAAAGCGTTATTCAGCGCCATGATCGGGGCATGGAGAAATGCCTGGCAAAAGGAATTCCCATTCTATTTTGTGCAGATCGCTCCTTATACTTATGGCAATAACAATATCGCTGCCTTGCTGAGGGAACAGCAATCGCAGACACAGGTATCTGTGCCACGGACAGGAATGGTGATCACTACCGATCTGGTGGATGATATTAAGAATATCCATCCCAACGATAAGATATCGGTGGCCAACAGGCTGGCGGATTTGGCACTGGCGGAAAACTATCATCAGCCCATAGCTTATTACAAGAGCCCTGTGTTTGCAAGAATGGAGAGCAAGGATGATAAACTGGTATTGTTTTTTGATAATGCCCCGAATGGTTTTATGACAAAGGGTAATGCAAAGCCAACGGAATTTTTCATTGCAGGCGATGATAAATCGTTTGTGCCGGCAGAGGTAAAAATGGAGAAAGACAGGCTAATCGTTTCTTCCAAACAAGTGAAAAAACCAGTAGCTGTCCGCTTTGGCTTCAGCAATACCGCTATGCCTAATCTTTTCAGCAAGGAAGGGCTTCCGGTAACGCCATTCCGCACAGATACATGGGAGGTGGACACTTCAACCATACAATAAAGCATCATGCAGCAATATCTTTTGACCGCTATGGATGGCACAGATGCAGACGCTCCGGACAGAAGAACAACCGTGCGCCCTTCTCATTTTGTGCGTGCAAGAGAATTAAAAGCCTCCGGTAATTTTGTTATTGGCGGTGCCATCCTCAACGAGCAGGGCCGGATGATCGGATCAATGATGGTGGTACAGTTCAATACAGAACAGGAATTAAAAGCATGGCTGGATACAGAGCCGTATATAATGGGAAAGGTTTGGGAAAAGATAGAAGTCCGTCCTTTTAAAGTGGCAGATGTTTAACTACTTTCGCCGTTACGAGCAATTGTCCTGTATGCCTTTGCGTATGTTCTGCAGCATGAAATAACAGTCCTGTAACAGTGGTAGGGATCTGTTTGCGCCCTATGCCGCGCGCTTCAGTAAGAGAAGCCTCCGAAGTGGAAGATAATTGGGCCAATGCAGCATCTACCGTTAAATGAAAATGTTGGATCAATGAAGCAACAGTGGCGCCGGCCTCCTCTTTCCCTTCATTCCTCAAATAGTGCAACTGCTCTTCTGTAAGGGGCAATGCTTTTGCATAAGTAAACAACCGGTCGATCACACCTGCTAAATGATGCAGATGAAACCCAACAGAAGCGACGCCTGCCGGGCGTTTCCACAACAGGTTATCAGGGAAATCATGCATGGCGTCTTCCACTTCTTTACGGGCCTGCAATAATGCATGCGCTACGGGTTGCAGCAAGGGAGCAATGCCTTCAACAGGGCCTTTCTGCCAGAATTCGGGTTCAGGTTCTTTTACCATAATGTTAAAGATACGGCAACACGGTTTTCTGCCTATTTAATCGTATATTTGCCGCGTCAATTTGAGCGATACAGCATTTCTGTAATTGAACGATTTTTTCTGCTAAGCATTTTCTGCTAATAGTTAGTCTTCTTTACGTTGCGTTTTTCTCAAGCATTTTTTATTTATTTATCATTTTTTACGATGAACATTTACGTTTCAAATTTGAGCTTCGCCGTTCAGGACGAAGACCTGAGGGAATTCTTTACTGAATATGGTGAAGTAACATCTGCAAAAGTTATCATGGACAGGTTCACTAACCGTAGCAAAGGCTTTGGTTTTGTGGAAATGCCCGACGATGCTGCTGCACAAAAAGCAATTGCTGAACTGGATGGTGGTATGGTAGAAGGACGCGCTATCAAAGTAATGGTAGCAAAACCACGTGAAGAAAGAAGCAATAGCAACAACAGGCCTTCTTTTGCAAAGAGCCGCTGGTAATCTGCGGAAGTACTGATAAAAGAAAAAAGGACATGAGATTCATGTCCTTTTTTTATGTATATACAGAAGTAAAATTTCGAGATCAAAAACTCACCTGCTTCGTTATGATCATTACAACGAAGCCTGCCCTGCTTTCACTTTTGATGTAAGAACCCTTATGCCCTTTGTTTGGCAGTAGTAGCTTTTCTTTTGCTCTTCTTAAGCGCCAGTTCGATGGCTGCACTAAGATTGGCAAAAGTGGGCTTACCTGTAAAAGGCTCGTCATTGATAAAGAACGCGGGCAGTTCTTTCACACCGCGATCGATACCTTCTTTCAGATCATCCTGTACCTGCCAGCCGTACACGCCATTGACCAGATCGTCCAGGAATTTCTTATTCCTGACACCGGCTTCCTTGGAATGCAATTTCAGGCTGGTAGTACCCAGGCTACGGCGGTTGCTGAATAATATGTTGTGCATTTCCCAGAACTTGCCTTCCTGAGCTGCCGCTACTGCGGCTTCTCCGGCCTTCATGCTGCGCTGGTGGACCAGGGTCAGCGGGAAATGGCGGAAATTAAAGCGGATCTTTCCTTCATATTCTTCCAGTAATTGCTTTACCACTTCATTTGCTTTTGCGCAATCTTCATTTTCGTACTCGCCAAACTCCATCAGTGTAACAGGGGCGTCTTTTTTTCCTACAAAAATGTCTTTCGGTTCAATGATCTCTTCGATCTCTTTTTTGAATGCCATAATAGTGTTTCTCCTTTTTGACTTTTCTCCGTTCTGTTGGTCCGGGGGCGTCAGGTATATAACAATCTCCGTATATTTTAGTTGAGTTTATATACCCCTTTTACCTGTCGTGGCGGCTGAAGGTAATACATTTTAATACCTCACATATACCCAAAAAAGCTAATTTTACAAACAGCCGTTCCTATATCTGTAAATCAATGGATTACAGTCCTGCCTTGCTTTTCAGCCTTCTTTACCGACCAGCTCCGGCCTCCTTTTGCAGGCTTTTTGCTAAAAATGCTGCAAGTATAGTCTGCTTTCTGAAATCCCACTATTCTCCGTTCCATTTTTATGCCAGCAACAGGTAAGTTTTCATGTAACGGAAGAGTATTTACACCATGACCTTTTTGTAAAAAGTATCCCTCCACTCTTTATTAAAACATAAAAATCAGGTTGGGCATCACGCCATTTTTGTGTCAAAACCCTTGCCAGTAAAGGGTTTCAGAAGACGGCATCATGCTTTAGCATTCCCAAAACAGGCATATTTTGGTTTGCAACAGGAATATCGCAGGCGTAATTTCGTGTCAGCAAGAAAGAAAATACACCGGTTCATCAGTCAGTCGGTCATAATCACCAGAAGGCTTGCCCCACGATTCACTTGCTTCCCGGTTGCTCCATCAAAGTTTGTAAAGAACAATATTTAAATAAACCTTAAAAGTAAAGTCATGAAAAATTTATTGTCTAACACCCGTATCGCTGCAGTTGCCCTGGTACTTAGTTTAACCCTGGCATTCGCTACTGCTGCACAAGCTAATGAAACCAACCCTACCGGCGTAGAGCTGAAATTCATCGGCAATCTGAAAAATCAACCTGTTTTCCACCTGAGCTACAATGGCGCAGTTGAAAACGAATACACTATCGTAGTTCGCGACGAGTACAACACCGTATTGTATAAAGATCATGTAAAAGGTACCAACATCTCTAAAAAATTCATGCTGAACACTGATGAGTTGGGTGATGTAGATGTTACTTTCGAAATCACTGACAGAAAAGTTGGTAAACCTGTAGTATACGAGATCAGCAAGAACTCCCGTCTTATTCAGGATGTTGTTGTAAACAAATTGAAATAAGCCACTATTCACTTTATTCCTGATGAAAACAAGCACCGGTCTCTTACCGGTGCTTGTTCTTTTATATTCATCCTTCCTTGACAAAAGGCTGTTTCTTCCAGTACGTCAGGCTTCGCCATAACCATTCCAGCGGACCAAAATAAAAGAAACGTAGCCAGATATGGCTCCAGATGATCTGCAGCAACCAAACAGCACCCACCACGTAATACACTTCATAGCGTTGCAGTTTTCCATACAATCCAAACCCTACTTCCACAAGGAGGAGCCACTATTATTTCCCGTTCATGTTTACAATCTGCAGAACAGAAAATAACTGTGCTGTAATGCCGGTTTCATACAATGAGTACCGGGCTAATCAATCATAAGCCTGTAAATGTTATTCCCAAACCAGGTTGGTACCGTCTTTTGCTTTCTCCAGCCCGGCGGAAGTAATGCGGATGATCAGTGTGTCCTGCTGTTCAGTAACTACCAGCTCTTCTTCTTCCAGCAACCTGAGTTGTTCACTGATAAAAGACCAGTCCTGAAATTGGCGAAGGATCAGTTCCCTTGGCCGGCAGGCATACTGCTCTGGTTGCGGGTCCTCTTTTACGATAGAATAGATGGTGTGCAAAAGCTGGTAATGGTCTAGCATATTCTAAAAATATCGGAAAAACACGTCCGGTGATCAATAACTTATCAACATTTTTTTTAACCCGTTCTGGTCACCGTTTACAATATATTTCCCCCTTCCCGCCTTACCGGTAAGGCGGAAAAAAGCATTTCAAACAGCACTGGTCTTATTTGCTGTAAATCAGATTGTATTTGCTAAAAAAAAGTGAATACCCTAAACTCCTTGTGTAATGTTTTTGCAGAAGGTATCTTGTAAAAAACGTTTGATCATGAAAACTATTTTGACAAGCCTCGCATTCGCATTGTTATTTCAAACCGGTATGGCGCAACAAGGCCAGCCTGTGTACACCGTTAATCCTTTCCCTAAAACCATTTCTGTAAGCGGCAGTGCTGAAATGGAGATCGTGCCGGATGAAATATATGTCCAGATCACGCTGATGGAATACCAGAAGAAAGGAGAATCCAAAAAAGACCTGGAAAGTATCAGGTCGGCTTTCCTGGCCGCTTGCAGGTCAATCGGCATACCTGATTCGCTGATCAGTATTGCATCCTATTCCGGGTACAATAACTATTATGAACTGAAAAGAAAGAAAAAAGGTACGGACATGCTGGCGCAGATCACTTACCAGGTGAAGTTTTCCGGAAGCCGCCAAATGGACGAACTGGTGGAAAAGCTGGACGATGATGCCACTAAAAACTTCCAGATCGTTTCTACCAGCCATAGCAAGATGCCTGAATTCAGAAAGCAACTGAAGATAAAAGCCGTGCAGATCGCGCGTGAAAAAGGTTTGTATCTGAGTGAAGCTATCGGCGAAAAACTGGGAGAAGCCATCACCATCAATGAACCTGCCGAATGGCAACCTTATTTCATGAGCGCTGCGCAAAGCAATATGCTTATGCGCGATCAGGCCGGCCCTGAAAGCGGTTCCCAAATAGATTTCAAGAAGATGAAACTAAGATTTGAAGTGAATGTTGTGTTCGCACTGAAATAATGGGCCATAAGCTTATTTTTGTGTGGTCAACACATTTAATGGTGAAGGGCCTCCGGCTCTTCACCTCTTATTTTTTCCTTAAGAACAATGAAAGTCTGTGGTTTCTCTTTTGTGCGCAACGGTGTGAAGTTGGGATATCCTTTTGTAGAAGCCATCCGTTCCATTCTTCCTTTATGTGATGAAGTGATCGTGGCAGTGGGCGATTCCACTGACAATACGCTGGACATACTACGCGGCCTCGACCCCAAAGTGACCATTATCGAAACTGTATGGGATGAAAACCTGAAAGAAGGAGGACGTGTGCTGGCTGTGGAAACGGACAAAGCCTTCCAGGCCATCCCTGCAAAGTATGATTGGTGCATCTATATACAGGGGGATGAAGTGATCCATGAAAAATATTTTCCTGTGATAAGGGGAGCTATGGAAAAATACCTGCACAACAGAAAAGTGGAAGGCTTCCTGTTCAATTATATTCATTTCTTCGGTTCTTATGCCTATGTAGGCATCAACAGCGCCTGGTACAGGCATGAGATCAGGATCGTACGGAATGATAAGAATATATTTTCTTACCGTGATGCACAGGGATTCCGTAAAAGACCGAATGAGAAACTGAAAGTGAAACTGATCGATGCGTATGTGTATCACTACGGCTGGGTGAGATACCCGGAAGAGCTGAAAGAAAAAGAAAAAGCAAAGATCCGGTTGTACAGTCCTGATGAAAGTGCTGTGCAGGGGCATGCCAATTACATGAATCAATACACCTATGAAAAAGCCATCGAACCAGTCGCGCTTTTTACAGGCACCCATCCGGCTGTGATGCAGAAAAGAGTGGCTAATCAAAACTGGAGCTATCATCCTGACCTTTCTCTTCGCTATGCTTCACTGAAAGACCGTTTTAAAAGGTTTATGGGAAAATGGACAGGATGGTATCCGGGAGAGTATAAGAATTATAAGATCATCTGACTATAGGTTTACACCTATTCCTTCCCCGTTCAATCTGTTTTTTCTGCTTATTCCCTGTTTTTGCTGACAGCGTTGCCGGTAACGTTATCGTCATTGATCAATGCTGAATCATTATTAAAATGCAGTGTTTATTACAAAAACAAATCCTGCATCCTGCAAAAAATAAAAAACATTCAAGCTGCCCGTCAAACCAAAATCGGTAAATCCCTTTTAAACTTACTGACGATTGAGCCTGTTGCAGGCTATTAATAACAGTAAACTTTTGCCAAATGAAAAATCTGTTCAAGGTCCCGCAGGTCTTTATAACGGCCTGCATTTTTATTATGCTGGCTGCCAGTTGCAGTAAACCAGTATCTCCTGATCCTGTTTCTCCGGATCAACAGGAAGGTGAAGAAAATATTCCAGGCAGCCTCACCGGCCGCTCTGTAACCCTGTTGAACCCAGGCTTTGAATCTGACAAAGCCAACTGGGGCGACCCTACCCTTTTTGCCATCTCCACCAGCGATAAACATTCAGGTGCCAAATCAGCCAAGCTAAGTTCTTTGGGCAACCGGATACAACAAGCCGTCACCGTTTCTCCCAACACCGACTATACTTTAACGGCCTGGATATTGGGCAAAGGCACTATCGGTGCCAAAAGCGGTTCCACTGTTTTGAACAGCAAGGGTGGAACATACAGCAACTGGACACAGGTAACGGTAAACTTTAATTCCGGGAGTGCCAGTTCTGTTACACTATACGGCGCTTACAATGCCGGTGAAGGCCGCTTTGATGATTTTGCGCTGGAAGAAGGCAGCAGTGGTGGTGGTGGCGGCAATCTGCCTGCCGATGTATTGAACCTTACCAACTGGAAAATAACCCTGCCATTTGACGGACCAGACAGTGGCACCACGGCAGATGAGATCACGCAGCCTGCACTGGCCACTTATTCCATTGATCCCTGGTTCAAGAACAATGCAAATAATACCGGCGTGATCTTCCGCGCCAATACAGGTGGCGCTACTACCAGTGGTTCCGGCTATCCGCGTAGTGAATTGCGTGAGATGACCAATAATGGCGCTACGAATGCCAGTTGGTCTTCCGGTTCGGGTACGCATACCATGGAGATCGACCAGGCGATCACGCATCTTCCTGCTGTAAAGAAACATATTGTTGCCGGTCAGATACATGATGCAGGCGATGATGTGATCGTGTTCCGGCTGGAAAATCAAAAACTTTTTATTGATATCAATGGTGATGACGGGCCTACGCTCACCAGCAATTATGTATTAGGCACCCGCTTCAAAGTAAAATTTGTAGTGTCGAACAACCAGACAAAATGTTATTATAATGATGTGCTTGTATATACCCATAATCAATCTTATTCAGGCGCTTATTTTAAAGCAGGTGCATACACGCAATCTTCGTGTAAATCGGGTGGGAATCCCGGGCCAACCGAATCATGCGATGCGTATGGGGAAGTGGTAATTTACGGACTGAGCGTAACGCACCAATAACTCTTAAATGAGAACGGCAAGGAGAAATCTCCTTGCCGTTTCTATATAAACTTCATTGAACAATGAAGGATTATTTTACTTTTTCCCTGTCTTTTCCAGTTCCGGTATTTCATTCCTGAACACAACCGTGTTATCAAATACATCCACCAGCACCGGATGGGTTTTATCGATATCCCCTGCCAGAATCCTTTTGCTCAACTGATTGACGATCTCTTTTTGTATCAGCCTCTTCAATGGCCTTGCACCGAATTGCGGATCGAATCCCTGATCAGCAAGGTACTCCAACGCATAATCGCTGAACTCCAATTGAATGCCGCTTTGTGCTACCAGTTTCTTCAGATTGTCCAACTGGATCTTTACAATGCCCATGATCTGTTTCTTCAGCAAAGGCTGGAACATAATGATCTCATCAACCCTGTTCAGGAATTCAGGACGGATGGTTTGACGGAGCAGGTTCATCACTTCCAGTTTGGCTTTTTCTGTAGCATCTTCCACATTCTTTTCATTGACGTTCTCGAACGCATCCATGATCAGATGGCTTCCGATATTGCTGGTCATGATGATAATGGTATTCTTGAAATTGACCACCCTTCCTTTATTGTCGGTGAGCCGGCCATCATCCAGTACCTGCAACAGCACGTTCCATACATCAGGGTGAGCTTTCTCGATCTCATCAAGCAATACCACGCTGTAGGGTTTTCTTCTCACTGCTTCTGTGAGCTGACCGCCTTCATCATAACCTACATAACCGGGAGGCGCACCAACAAGCCTGCTCACTGTATGTTTTTCCTGGTATTCACTCATGTCGATCCTCGTCATCATGCTTTCATCATCAAACAGGTATTCTGCCAGGGCTTTGGCCAGTTCGGTTTTACCCACGCCTGTCGTTCCCAGGAAGATAAATGAACCGATCGGTTTCTTGGGATCATTCAATCCCGCACGGCTGCGGCGGATAGCATCTGCTACTGCAGTGATCGCTTCATCCTGACCCACTACCCTTTCATGCAAATGCTCTTCGAGATGCAGCAGTTTTTCTTTATCACTCTGCATCATTTTGGCTACAGGAATACCGGTAACCTTGGCCACGCTTTCTGCTATATCTTCTGCGTCCACTTCTTCTTTAGTGATCCTTGAGTTTTCGCTGATGGCAGCCAGCTGATCAGAGTAATCCCTGATCAGCTTTTCCTGTTCTTTTATTTTACCGTAGCGTATCTCAGCTACTTTGCCATAATCACCTTCACGTTCTGCTTTTTCAGCTTCCAGTTTCAATTGTTCAATGGAAGCTTTACCGCTCTGCACTTTTTCCACGATCTCTTTTTCTTCTTTCCATTTCGCCTTGAACGTATCTCTTTGCACGGATAGGTTGGCAATATCTGTGTTGAGCTGTTTCAGCTTTTCTTCATCATTTTCACGTTTGATCGCTTCCCTTTCTATTTCCAGTTGACGGATCTGTCTTTCCAGCGTATCCAGTTCTTCAGGCATGGAGTTCATCTCGAGCCTGAGTTTCGCTGCGCTTTCATCGATCAGGTCAATCGCTTTATCGGGCAGGAAACGATCGGTGATATAGCGGCTCGACAATTCCACGGCAGCAATGATCGCTTCGTCCTTGATCCGCACATGGTGGTGTGTTTCATAACGGTCTTTCAATCCGCGCAGGATGGAAATGGCATCTTCCACACTCGGTTCGTCAATGAACACTTTCTGGAACCGCCTTTCAAGTGCTTTATCCTTTTCAAAAAATTTCTGATACTCACTCAATGTGGTAGCACCTACGGCACGAAGTTCACCACGTGCCAGTGCTGGTTTCAGAATATTGGCAGCATCCATTGCGCCTTCGCCTCCACCTGCACCTACCAGTGTATGTATCTCATCAATAAATAAAATGATCTCTCCATCACTGCTGCTCACTTCCTTCACTACGCCTTTCAATCTTTCTTCAAATTCACCTTTGTATTTGGCACCGGCGATCAGCAAGCCCATATCCAATGCATAGATCACTTTTGATTTCAGGTTTTCCGGCACATCACCATTTACGATACGATGTGCGATACCTTCAGCAATGGCTGTTTTACCCACACCCGGCTCACCCACCAGTATGGGATTGTTCTTGGTGCGGCGGGAAAGGATATGAAGCGTTCTCCTGATCTCTTCGTCACGGCCGATCACAGGATCAAGCTTTCCCTGGCGTGCCAGTTCATTCAGGTTCTTTGCATATTTGTTCAGCGCATTGAATTCCTGGGTTTGCGTTTGGGAAGTGACTGTTTCGCCTTTGCGTAATTCCCTGATGGCAGCTATCAGCCCTTTTTCAGTAAGGCCTGCATTTTTCAGCAGCTTTGCTGCTTCATCATTCCCCTGCACAATCGCCAGCAGAAGATGTTCGGGCGTTACAAATTCATCATTGAACTGCTTCAGGGCAGCTCCTGCCCGCAACACTACGTTGTTGGCATCCCGGCTGATCTGCTGGGCAGGGTCACCGGAAGTTTTGGGAAGTTTGTTGATCAGTTCGTCCAGGCGGGTGTCCACCAGGTTGACTGTAACATTGTTTTTCTTTAATAGATAGTCCACGGGAGAATCTTCCTGCTCCAGCAAAGCCTTCAGCAAGTGCTCCGTTTCAATATTCGGGCTCTTTGCATTAAAGGCGATCTGCTGTGCCTGTTGGAAGGCCTCTGCCGCTTTTATGGTAAAATTTCCTAAGTTCATATTTTAATATTATCGTTGATTTGATTTGTTGAAATGGTTATACAATTCATACAAATGGTATAACATAATTCAAATTATTTAGCGTTATAAGCATCTTGCAGAATTCGCGCCATTCACGTAATTCAGCTTATTCGCATAATTAGTAGTTAAAAATTCAGCAAGAATGTCATATAAATCCCTTCCGATCTGCATGAAAGTCATATCCATAGCTCTTTTGCTGTTATTCTTGCAGCCTCTCCATGCCCAGCTTAATACGGCTGAGTTGGACGCTGCCTTTCAATCCCACCAGAAACAACTGGGAAATAATGTGGTAGCAATGATCTGGAAGGGTGATACCCTTGTTTATAAAAAAGAACTGGGTGATTTTAACACCAAAACAGCCACGCCGGTTGCCATTGCCAGTTGCAGCAAATGGCTTACCGCCGTTCTCGTTATGCAATTCATCGAGGAAGGAAAGCTTTCCCTGGATGATAAGATCGGACGCTGGCTGCCCGAGTTTGACCGCTATGGAAAGAGCTATATCACCATCCGCAATTGCCTTTCACAGATGACAGGCATCGAGGATGATGCCAATTTTTTAAAGAAGCTTTTCCAACGGAAAAAATTCCAATCGCTGGAAGAAGAGGTGAACTCATTTGCAGCCAGGGAGATCAGGGCCAATCCCGGCACTGATTTCTGGTATGGCCCCATCGGCCTTAATATTGCCGGCCGGGTGCTGGAAGTGATCAGCAAGAAAAAGTTTGACTTGCTGATCAAACAAAAGCTGTTTACTCCGCTGGCCATGCGCAGAACGAGTTTTACTACTATGGATGGCAGTCCGGTGAACCCATCCGGCGGCGCCTACTCCACACCGGATGATTATATGCGCTTCCTGGTAATGCTGCTCAACAAAGGGAAAGGCAATGGCAAACAAATACTCAGTGAAGAATCCGTGAATACATTGATGCAGATACAAACCAAACCTTCCCAGATCAAATATGCGCCCAAGCCTGCAGAAGGTTTTAATTACGCATTGGGAAGCTGGGCAGTGGAAGAGAAAGACGGGAAAGCTACCACGCTGGCGTGCCCCGGTTTATTCGGCACCTGGCCAATGATCGATTTTTGCAGGGGTTATGCCTATCTTGTTTTTACCAAAACCCTGCTCACCGAAGAAAAAGCAGGAATACATCTTGAACTAAAAAAGATCATTGATCAGCAGATAAAGTCTTCCTGCCCCTGATCAGGCATAATGAATGAAAACCCCCAACGGCAGGGTACGATTGTGCTACATGAGCGCTGTCTGTTACATGTAAGAGGATCTTCTCTTAATTTTGCAGAATGAAAAGAACGGCTTTATTGATAGCATTGCTATCCGGCACTGTACTGCTACATGCACAAGACAATCAAAGTAAGCAACACAAGGAACACTGGATAAAAGGAATGTACCTCCAGTGGGGCTATAATGTAGATGCTTATAGCCGCAGCAATATACACTTCAGAATGAGCAATGGCGATAATTTTACGCTGCATAATGTAAAAGCCCATGACTCCGGTGATTTTGATGCTGTGTATAAAAAACCAGCAGAGGTCTCCATTCCGCAATACAATTACCGGATCGGTTTCTATCTGGATAAAGCTCATTCCAAAGCCATCGAAATAAATTTTGATCACACCAAGTATATTGTAACAGACGGGCAAACCGCCAGGGTAACAGGCACTATCGGTGGAGTAAAAGTGGATGGGGACAGTGTGTTGAACCCTAAAACCTTTCTACACTTCGAGCATTCTGATGGAGCCAACTGGCTGCATATAAATTATGTGCATTTATACAATGGTCTGCAAAATCATGCACACACCCGCAGCATTCTTAAATACATGTGGAAAGCCGGTGCAGGTATTAATATTCCGCGCACTGATTTCACCTGGAAGGGAGACAGGCTTAATAATAAATTCCATATCGCAGGTTATAATATCAGCACAGAAGCCGGGCTTCGTCTCTACCCGTTTAAAAGACTGTTCCTGGAAGCGACCGGTAAAACAGGCTATGTGCGGTATGTAAATGCTTTGGCAAACACGTCTACTTCAAAAGGCAACAGGGCCACGCATGCATTCACTTACCTGGAAGCGATTGCGACAATAGGAGTTGAGATCGGCCATCTGTAATTATTTGTTTTTGATCAGCACGATCCTGCTCCTGTCTGCTTTGTAGATCGTTTCATAAAACTTCACCAGTTCTGCATAGTTGGCTGCAGGAAAGCGGCCGGAGGATTGTTCCATGCTCCGGTAATAAAAGATCTTCCCATCAGCCAGTCTGGTAGTGCTTTTATAAGTACCAAAAGGCGTGGCCAGTGAAACATCAGCAGGAAGGGCTTCTGCTTCATAACCGGCAGGCAGTTGTATCTCTACCGTGTCGGTTTCTGTATAAGCTGTTCCCAACTGGATATCGTAGCGGCGGGTTGAATCTGCAGCCGGTTTCTGGTAAGAACGCGACATAATATTGGGGATGATGAACAGCCGCTTGCCGGTGATGGTAGCATAATTGCTGACGCTGATGTCCAATGCTTCCAGCACAGAAGGGATCGCTGCTTTCTTTTCTTTATAGTCGAACCGATTCACTTCATAAGTGGCAAAGTCCAGTTCTTCATGCAGGTATTCCTTTACCTTATCCCGGGAAAGATGAGTGATCAGGCCATGAATATCATCCTGCTGCAAACCTTCATAATTGGTATTGGCTGTTACCTGCAGCGTGCCGTTATTTTCCAGTACGGCTTTAATGTGGCGGGTCTGCAGGTTTTCCTTTTTCCCGTATTCCGGTGTCCGCACCAGTTCGCCGCCTGATTCATTTATCAGCAAAGCATACCGGCCCTCTGTAAAATCGCCAAGATAGCCTGCGGGCAATGTCTGACTGGTACATTCGAGCCAGATGGTGTCTTTCTGAAGCGGCACACAAAGAATAACATGATTGAACTGCTGCGCAGGAAACTCGCTGGTAATATAGTTGGCATATTTTCCGGCGCGTACCAATGAATAGTAAGAATTGATACCGGCTTCTTTCAGCAGGCTGTACATATAATTCACCAATGCCTTGCAATCGCCATAGCCGTTGGCCGCTACATATTTTGCATTGAAGGGCTGCCAACTGCCAATACCTAACTGTATGCCTACATAGCGGGTGTTCTTCTGCATGTATTCATACAGCCGGGCTATTTTCTCCCGGGGATCAGTAAGCCCATCAGCAATCTGGTGAACGGTTTGTTTGATATTGTCCGGCAATTGATCACGGCCTGCTTTCAATGAATACACGAACTTTCCAAAATCTTTCCAGCTCATCATATTCCCTTTGTAATTCTCTATCTGGAATTCAGTAGGCCCGAGTATTACAACAGTAGCTATTTCATGCCATAGTGGGGAAAAGGGTTCTTTGGTGATAGCCGGCTGATTATTTACCGACCAGGTAGTAGTGCGTGTGTTCTTTTCTTTTTGGATAACGGGTTCCCCATTATATAAAAACGACTGGTAGCGGAACTGGTAATCTGCCGGGCATACAACAGAAAGACTGCTTTTTTCCACCGCTATGCCACCACTGGCGCGTGGCGCCCACATGGGAAAGAACAAAGTGGATTTATAAGCGATCTCGACTGTGTATTCAACGGTGTAAGGATAAGTGCGTTGGTAAAAATTATGGAACTTCACCCTGCTGTCGTCTATAAATGTTCCTTCGGAAGTGCTTTTAACATCTCCCATATCCTTTTTCTTCACCTTTTTTATTGGGGTGCCATTTGCATCATACAGCACTCCTTCAACAGATACAATGCTTCGCAGGTTATCATAGTATTCTGAGAACTGGGCCCAGCGATCGCCGTTCTCATTGAACACACTGATCACATAGTGATTGGTCTGCACGGCCTCTTTAATGCTTTTTATTTCAAATTTCAATTCTTCCAGCCGCACCACAGCATTGGCATTCATCCGCAATGCCGGTGAGATACCGGAAACGGAATACTTTCCATCGCTTGCATGCAACACGGCAGAACTCACCAGCAACAGGCATCCAATTATAAACCGTGCTTTCATTATTTTTTCTTTTTAAAGACGATCTGCTCATTGTGTTTTTTCACCACCAGGTTGAAAAACTCACGAAGCATCGCATATTCTTCCGGTGAAAAATAAGTACGGCTGATCCTTATCCTTGAGCGGACGGAAATAACGCCACCGGATTCCACTGCCCTGTATTCAAAATTACCTTCATCTTCAGAATTCAGTTTCACCATGATCTGCTTGGGCAGTTCATCTACTGTATAACCAGGAGGCACATCCATGCGCAGCAAAAATGTTTGATCAATTGCATAAGGCATTTCAACGGGATAAAGACGCTCTGTTGATTTGAAAGGGTTTTCCTTCCAGCCTTCGCTGAACATAGGATTGAAATACCAAATATCCTCCTTGTCAGTTGGCAGTTTGAAACGGTATTTGATCGCCAGCGGCTCTTCATAATTGTTGACAGAATCAATCGCAGGGTCCATTATTTCCATTTCCCCGCCAGCATCTTTTTTCAGATCATTGAAATAAGCATCCTTGCCTTTTTCTTTTAATCTTGAACGGAGACTGTACGAAGCATAATAACCAGGCGAATGCTGCAGATTGCCTAAAAGATTTCCATCGGCATCGTTGGTAATGAAAACAGATGTAAGCTCTTTCTCCATTAATGATTCAGGCTTGAATTCGATACCGGTGGCATTGGGCTCAATCACCCGGGCATGACCATTGTAACAATCATAACCCAGTTTATTAAAGCCAAGCATGGGCCTGCTGGCATCCAGGTAATAAGTTTGCCCACCGATTATTACACGAGTAACAATATAATTGAACCGGTCAATCAGCGGGTACAAAGCATACGCATACCCGTTTGAACGGGTACTGAGTATGACAGGATCGGCCTGCATACCTGCTTTCTTCAGCATTGCTGTCAACAGAAGATTGATCTCCACTTCACTGCCGCTTTTGCTGTTCAGCGTGGATTTGAGCGATTTGGTCGTATAAAAGGAATTGTAATTGGTGCAGGTCATATTATCCCGCAGCCATACATAAATATTCTTTGCCTGCTCAAGCGGTGTTTTGGCATTTTTACTGACGGTTGGTATCACATCAGTCAACCATTCATTCTCTTCCTGGAGCGGTTTGCCAAAATCTTCTTCGTCAAGCAGGCGCCGGGCGGTTTCCGTCCAGGTATGCATTACTTTTTTAGGTACAAACGGTTCGCGGTATTCGGCCAACTGGAATTCGATCCTCGCCACGTGATTGCTAAGTGTGGAAGTATAGCTTTCTTCCTTTAAAGCCGGCACATCCTTCATCACCCAACGGAAGAAAGTAACGCCTGCTGAAAAATTGACCCGTTCGCTGCCGCCTACCATCACATTATCTTTTTGTATCTCCACGCTGTATGATTCCCTTTTATCTTTTTGATCTTTTATATAAAATGGACGGTAGCCCTGGGTTAAAGAAACATAGTTCAGGAATTCAGGCATCCCTACCACGTACTCACTCCAGAGTGTAGGATAACTGCTTTGGAACTCCCAGGGCCGCAGGTTGAACAGGAAATCGGATTTGAGCTTGTACTCAAATTCAATGATGGAACCTTCACGAACAGCAGGAAAAGTAAATTTCTTTACCACTTTCTTCTTGCTGATCTTTTCCTTGAACACGCTTTTGGGGTCCAGTTTGGTTTCTACCACTTTGCCGTTTTCCAGGTTATAGGTCACGGCTTTAATGGAGGAAAGCTCTTCTTCCGCTTCGTCTACCGTGTAGATGGGGATCTCTACTTTAGAGATATCATATCCGTTCTTATTAAGGATGTGAATACGGCAGTAACGCTTGAACTCGAGCGCAAAACTTCCTTTGGTATTACCGACAAAATCTGTAGAGCCGATATCGCCAATGATAACAGCGCTGGCATTGCTGTCGATCGGATAAATTGTTTTGAAATCCTCAGGGCCTATTTTACCAAATTTGATCTTTGCTTTTTCCTGTGCGCTCATTTCAAAGCTGAAAAGGCCAAGCAAAATGACCAGGATGGATTGGACTTTCATGCGGGTGGGTTTGGTGGTATTGGTTGAAAATCAAGAACGACAATTTTACATAAAATATCCCAGATATTACAGGGTATCTTTGCGTCCAATACGCAACAGTGGATCTACGAGGTAGTCATACGGCATTTATAAAGCAGGCAGCCGCCAGGCTGGGCTTTGATTATTGCGGCATCGCCAAAGCCGTAAGGCTGGATGAGGATGCGCAAAGATTGGAACGGTGGCTGGGCCAGGGCATGCATGGTGCCATGAAATACATGGAAAATCATTTTGAGCTAAGGGTCAACCCTACGAAACTGGTACCGGGTGCCCGCTCGGTGATCACACTGCTGCAGAATTATTTTCCTGCAAAACAACAGCAGCCTGATGTTCCTAAAATTGCCAAATATGCTTTTGGAAATGATTACCACGAAGTGATCAGGGCGAAAATGAACCGGTTCCTTGCTGAGATACAGGAAAACATTGGAGAAGTGAATGGCCGTGGCTTTGTAGATTCTGCTCCTGTGCTGGAAAGAAGCTGGGCCCAACGCAGCGGACTGGGATGGATCGGGAAAAATGGGAATTTGCTGACCCCAAAGAATGGCTCCTTCTTTTTTATTGCCACACTGATCACCGACCTGGAACTGGTATACGATGATCCATTTGCAAAAGATCATTGCGGCACCTGCACCCGCTGCATGGATGCCTGCCCTACTGAGGCCATCCTCCCGGGGAAAGTAGTGGATGGCAGCAAATGCATTTCTTATTTCACGATAGAGCTGAAGGATATGCTGATCCCCGGTGAAATGAAAAATAAATTTGATGACTGGGCCTTTGGTTGTGATATCTGCCAGGACGTATGCCCCTGGAACCGGTTCAGTCAACCCAATAAAGAACAGGCATTCACTCCCATTCCTGAAATACTTAACCTGCAAAGCAGGGAATGGGAAATAATGACGGAGGAAACATTCAAAAAGATATTCAAACACTCACCTCTTAGCAGAACAAAATGGAAGGGAATGCAAAGGAATATACGATTTTTGAAAACCCAAGAGTTAGATTAAGTCACTATCAGGAGTCCTCTTCCTGCTGTCACCCCGGCCCTGGTTTAATAAAATTAACAGGAATAGTACACTAAGAGCCGGGGTCTCCTCAACGTTGAGGAGACCCCGGCTCTTATATTCTTTAACCCAGTAAGTGCGCTGAACCAGGGCCGGGGTGACAGCAGGAAGAGGACTCCTGGCTATTTCTTAACGCTTCTTCTTCGGCAAATACAATCCCGCCCGTATCCCCAAATACAATGGATACTGTTTCTTATCATATTCTTCTTTCACCTGGCTTCTCAGGCCCATTGAAGCTTCAGGCCCGATGCTCCACTGGAAGGCTTTGTTGTTGCCAAAGCGGAAAGCTACGCCGGTATTGAAGCTTAACTGGAACCGGTTGAATGCATTCTTATCATGATAATAGATACCGCCTTGCAGTGAATCATATACAAGGGAATTGGAGGTAAGCAGGTATCCGGCCGACAGGCCTGCATTCAATAAGATCGGCGTTTTGTTTCCTTTGTTTACCTGCCATTGGAAACCAAGCGGTATTTGCAGGTAATGGAAACGATTGGTGAATGTTTTTTGCAGCCCCGCCTGGTAAGAAGACCTTACCGATACAGGTTGAGAAGCATAGTTGTTGAATATAAGTGCAGTGTTCCTGTAAGAACCTGTGCGGATATTATTGCTTTGATATTGATACTGTAAACCGGAAACAATGCTGCTCCGTTTGGATATTGCCCATTCGCCCAGCACGCCAATGCGGAAGGCAGGCCCGGGCTTGATATCAGAACGGGGAAGATAGATGGGGCCATAGTTTACTACCGGTGGAGTAACCAACGGAGAGCCGGGGGCTACGGTACTTGCGTTCTGGTCATATCCAAACCTTGTATTGCCGGATTCTCCGATCAGGAATGGACTGCTGATAGGGCCTGAACCGCCAATACCCAGATCGAGCGACCATCTGATCTTTGATGAAGATGGCTTTTTAGCTACCGGTGCTTTTGTTTCTGCCGGAGGAGGAACAACAGCCACTGCACTGTCTGTCTTCGCTTTCACACTGTCCTGCACAGGGTTTGCAGGTGAGGTTTGCTCCGCCACATCGGTGGGTTTGCTCTCTGTTTCTTTTATTACCTGCGTATCTGTTCTTTCCTGATTGCCGGATTTTGCAACAGGGAATTCTGTTTTATCATTCTTTCTTTTTCCTTTGTTTTTACCAACCGGAACTGAAACCGTTATTTTTCTGCCATTCAATTTTTCATGATCAGCAGATGTTCCGGATTGTGTTGCAATGACAGGTGTGGTTTTGTTTAATTGTGTAGTTTGATCAGCAGGGTCACTATTACTGCTATTGGGTTTAATGGTTGATGGTATTGATGGAATAATATCTGACTGTGTTGATTGCGCAGGAGGTTGTTGCACAGTTGTGCCGGAATGACCAGCAGGTGTGCCGGAAGATCCCACCAGGGTGGGTTTGTCTTTTTGTGTAAGAAGATAACCGGTGTAGCCCAACAGGCCGAGGCCGGTCAGTAACCAAAAGAAAACGATATAGCGCCGTCTTTTTTTACGTCGCAGCTCCTTTTCTACATTTTCCCATACAACAGCAGAGGGGCGTAACCGCAGTCCTTCCAGATCCTGCTGTACCTGTTTATCAAATTCACTTTCCGGCATAACTTGACTTTTTCTGGTCCGTGGAATATTTTTTCAGCCAGGTGATCAGGAGGTTCCTGGCCCTGGCGTACTGTGAACGGGAAGTGCCGTCGCTGATGCCCAGCATTTCCCCTATCTCTACATGGGAGAACCCTTCCACCGCGTGCAGGTTGAATATCACCTGGTAGCCTTGTGGCAGTTGGCGGACAAGATCGGCCAGTTCTTTGGCTTGTAAGCGAACTGCCGGGTCTTCCTGGCTGACGGGATGAAGGTATTCTTCCGTGAAATACATTTCCTCCTGGTACTTACGATGTCGTTTCAGGAAATTAAGCGCGGTATTGACCATGATCCGGCGGATCCAGGCACCCAATTCCCCTTCCTGCTTATATTGGTTCAAATGATGGAACACTTTCACAAATCCTTCCTGGAGAACATCTTCTGCGTCCCTCATGGAGCGGGTATAACGATAACAGACGCCAAGCATCGTGTCGGCATACAACTCGTAAAGCTGCCGCTGTGCCTGGGGTTTTCCCTTCAGGCAATCCCTGACCAATTTCTGTTGCTCCATCTGTTCGGTTGCCATACCTGACAATGATCGCTCTTTTATCGTTGCATTTTATAAAAAAACTCACCGTTTTTACTGCCTGCAAATACAGCGGCCACAAAGAAAATAACTCTTTGTGGCCGCTGTATTTGCAGGATTGACCGGTTTACTCAACTTTAAAGGAGCTCTGCATATCTCCCCAGGAAAGCGTTACTTTACCATCCTTACCTATTGTGTAAGTAAGTCTTTCTGAAGGAGTTGACAATTTGGAGGTTTCTCCTTTCACCCTTACCACATCTTCAGATTCGGTATACTCGGTGCCCCATTTGTTCCAGATCTTATTAATAATAAATGTCCATTCACCGCCATTTGAAATAACAAAAAGGCCGTATTTGCCTGCAGCCAATTCCTTGCCGCCTACTTTAACAGGCTGGCTTACTTCAAACACGGTGGTTTCATTGGCGCCGGCACGCCATACTTTGCCATCCATAGGCTCAAGGTCTTTTCCGATGGTCCTTCCTTTTACTGCAGGCTGGCTGTAGTCAATTGTAACAACAGCGCCGTTTGCCAGGGTTTCTTTTGCCTGGGCAGGCGGACTGGGACGTTTGGATTTATCTTGCTGGCCATAGGAAAAAAGCATGCTGGTCGTTGCAAGCACGAGGAGAAATACTGATTTCATAAAATAATTTTTTAAAGATTTTTGACTGGCTAAATCTACAAATAACCTGCCAGCCACCTTTAATTATTGGATGAAAGGTCAGCCTGAACGTTCTTTTTTATAGTGCCCAGCCCTTTTTCCATGGGCGGCCCATAAGATTTCTCCAGCAGCAGGCTCGCAAATTTTTCCCAGGGATACCAGCGCAGTTGAAAATCCATATACCATTGCAGCGTGAGGGAATCGGAATGGGCATAACTGATCGTTCTCCAGGTATTGATGACCGGTTTTATGCGGCCGCCTACAAACAGGGCCGTCACTTGATCAGCACTTTCTTTTTCAAGTTCGAGATAAACAGGATGTTTGGGGTCTTTATCGTTAAGGACCATCCCTTTCAATTTGCCTTCTACATATAAAGGTTTGGATGAATCCAGACCGGGATACCATTCTTTCCAGCGCATAGGGTCTTTTACCATACCAAGAATACTGTCCTTATTTGCATGCATATTAATGGCACGTGATATACGGACACGGGAAGGGATCAGCAATGAAATAAGCCATACCACTGTAAATAAGAAAACAAAGCTCAGCACTGCCAATTTTATCCCCTTCATAGTAATACTTTTTTAGTAATTATTCCCATTTGATCACTTTTACCGTGATCGCATACACTATAACGATCCAGATACCAAGAATACCGATCTCCCGCCAGCAATCCCAGATATGCAATCCTTCAAAAGATATTTTGCGGACAGCATTGTTGAACTGAGTGAGGGGTAGGAAGTAACAGATATTCTGCAACCATTCCGGAAATACATTGATCGGGAAGAAAGTGCCGGACAAAAGCATTTGAGGAAAACCGAATAAGTTAATAAGCAATGGTATGGCTGTATCTGTTTTTACAATGCTGCTGAAAATAAGTCCCACGCCCATCAGCAGAAAAAGCATATACATCGACATCAGCACCAGTTCAATAAATGTAACGGCGCCATGTTGCAATGTGAAGTGGAGGAAGAAATGACCAAACAGGATCAGCACGACCACGTTCATCAACTGGAAGAACAAACGGCTGATACCGATGCCGACCAGGATATTCAGGCGGCTCACCGGCGATGCATAAAACCGTTTCAACACCAATTGCTCACGCAGGGTAAAAAACGTGAAGGAGATACCGAACAAGGTGGCAAATAAGATAGAGAAACCTAATTGTCCGGGTAAGATAAAATCGATCTGCCTGTATTTTTTTCCTTCGGAAATAACAGGCGTTTCCACGTGCACGTATTCTTCTTTATCGCTGGACAAAAATTTTTCAAATTTCAGCTTATTATAATCCAGGGCTTGCATAAACCCGCCGAATGTATTGCCACTGGCAGAAGTGGAACGAATGCCGACCACTACATGCGGTTTGGAAAAAGTATCGCTTACCTGGCGTATATTAAGCACGGCAGTCAGTTGCCCTTTTTCCAGGTCTTTGTTCAGGGTAACAGTATCCTTATAGGTTATAAACTTCAGGAGGGGATTCATCTTCAACGCACCAAAAAAAGCATTGGTGGTATCAGAACCCGGTTCAAAAGCGATACGGTAACTCGGCCCTCCCCCATTCCCGAAAGCTCCGAAGATCAAAATAAAAATGATCGGGAATAACAAACTGAACACAACAGCGGTGGGTTGTGAAAAGATAGCTTTGAAGCTGGCCCTTGTAATGGCCCATAGCGCTCTTGCCTGACTGTATTGCTGGGGCATGGGAAATGATTGGGTGCAAACCTACTTTAAAAAGTTTAGAGTTGGGTGAATCCGATGGTTAACGGATCACAAACCGGAACGGCAATCTCGCCTGCACTCCATTGCTCATTTCCTTTACGCGTTTCAACTCCTGGTAAATAGCGTAGTTGTCTTCCCCTATTTCCTGTTTCATTTTACCGGCATAGTTCATCGGATCTTTTTTGCCCAATATCTCATCCATCAGGTTTCGCGGTTCAGGGTATTCACTCACTTTATATTCTTTTAAACCGGCCATGCGGGCAGCGCATTGCACGGCATCCTGCAGTCCGCCGAAACGATCGATGAGGCCGAGTTCTATCGCCCTTTTGCCTGTCCATACACGGCCCTGGGCAATGCTGTCAATATAAGCAGTATCCCTTTTCCGGCCTTCGGCCACTCTTTGCTTGAACTGTGCATAGATAAGATCGACACTGGCCTGCATCATCTTTTTTTCATTGTCGTTGAGCGGACGATAAAATGCTCCTGCATCGGCATACTGACCTGTTTTCACTCCATCGAAAGTGATGCCTGTTTTATTCTTGAAAAACCCTTCCAGGTTAGGGACAATCCCAAACACACCGATGGAGCCGGTGATCGTTGTCGGCAATGCAAATATGCTGTCGGCTCCACAACCAATATAATAACCTCCTGAAGCTGCCACATCACCAAAACTTACCACTACGGGCTTTTCTTTTTTCGCCAGTGAAAGCTCACGCCAGATATTTTCACTGGCCAGTGAACTGCCGCCGCCGGAATTGATCCGGAACACGATTGCTTTAATGGATTTATCCAGTCTGGCTTTACGGATCAGCGTTCTGTAATTCTCACTGCCGATCGTTCCCTGTTCAGACCTTCCATCCACGATATCACCTTCTGCATAAATAAGCGCGATCTTTTCTCCATTTGTACTATGAATGGCACCCGAGGCGAGGTAAGTATTTACAGTAATGAAATTGATCTTTTCATATTTATCAATTCCCAGCCTGGCCTTGATCTCATCCTTTACTTCATCATCATATTTTACTCCATCCACCAGTTTATTGTCGGCAGCATCTTTGGCAGTTTGTATTTTTCCTTCATTGGCAAGGCGGTGAAGCGTAGCCGTATCCATATTTCTTACAGCGGCTGTTTTCAGCAGCAGGTCGCCGTACAGGTCGTTCAGCCAAACGGTGGTCTGCAGTTTGTTCGCTTCCGTCATTTTATCGGCACGCAAAGGCTCGGTGGCACTTTTGAATTTACCGGCATAAAATATCTGTGGCTCTATGTTCAGTTTTTCCAGCGTTCCTTTCAGGAATAAATATTCCACACTATAGCCGCTCCACTCCAGGAAGCCCATCGGGCTCACATATATTTTGTCTGCGATATTCGCAACACCATAAGCACTTTGAGACATGATATCACCATGAGCCAGTATGAATTTATTGCTGGTCTTGAAATCGGCAAGGGCATTCCTCAATTCTTCACTGGCGGCATAACTATTGCCATTGCCATTCGCCAGGATATAAATGCCTGAAATGTTCTTATCGGTTTTGGCAGACCGTATCAGCCGTACCATATCATACAGTCCTGGTACATCCCGGTCTTCACTGCTGATAAAATTGAAAGGGTTGCGTTGTACCTGTTCCGCAAAATGCTGGCTGAGATCAAGCACCAGCACGGAGCGGGAAGCAACCATGGGTTTATCTTTCGAGGTGAGTCCTCCCAGCGCAGCCACAAAAAAGAAGAAAGCCAGGATGGTGAAGATGATCAGCGCCAGCAGGCAGGCAAAAAATATCTTAAAGAAGTTACGCATACTAATTCGTTTAAAAAGCCAAAGAAAGCCTTTTATTCAATATTTCGGCATTCATCAAATAAAGAAGCAACCTTAACCTTGGCCAAAAATAAAGATATTTGGCCCCCGGAAAAGGGTCCCAGTATGAACAAAGCATATTTATTGACAGGCGGCAACATGGGCCAGCCGGAGGCCAACCTGGCCCTGGCTTTGAAGCTGATCGAAAAACACTGCGGAAAGGTCAGCGCCTGCTCTTCCTTATATGAAACGGCTGCCTGGGGCAGGAATGACCAGCCTGCTTTTCTTAACCAGGCGCTTTTAGTAAAAACCAAACTGGAAGCAGGCGAACTGCTGGGCCGGCTGCTGGATATTGAAAGATCCATCGGCCGTGTACGCCTGGAAAAATACGGCCCGCGCATCATCGATATCGATATTCTGCTATTCAATCAGGATGTGTACAACGAACCAGATTTAAAGATCCCGCATCCGCAATTACCCAACCGGCGCTTTGCGCTTACCCCACTTGCAGAGATCGCAGGAAATTATGTTCACCCCGTTTTGAAAAAAACGATCCTGCAATTATTAAAAGAATGCCCCGACAAGCTTGCAGTAAATAAATTATAGCTTATAAGTAAAAACTTTGTGGTCTTAGAGCCTTCGTGGGATTTATCCACAAAGAAAACGCCCTCTCCAAACCTTTCAATCATTTCAGTTACTTTGCGGCAGACTACCATGATTTATAATTTCATTACTATAGAAGGCAATATCGGAGCGGGTAAAACGACCCTTGCGCATTTGCTCAGCAAACATTATAATGCAAGATTGATACTGGAAGAATTTGCCGACAACCCTTTTCTCCCGAAGTTTTATGCCAATCCCCAGCAGTTTGCCTTCCCGCTTGAACTGTTCTTTATGGCCGAGCGTTTCAAGCAGTTGAAAGAACTGCTGCAGCAAAAGGATATGTTCCAGCATCTCACCATCTCCGATTATCTTTTTACCAAGTGCCTGCTGTTTGCCAAGGTCACTTTACCTGATGATGAGTTCCGCCTTTACCAGCGGCTTTTCGATATCATTCATCAGCAACTGGTGCAGCCAGACCTGCTCATTTACCTGCATGCGCCTATCAACCGCCTGCAGGCCAATATCAAAAAAAGGAATCGTGCCTATGAACAGAATATCCCTGACGATTACCTGTTCAGCATCCAGGAAACCTATACCCATTACATCAAACAGCATAATATCAAAACGCTTTTTGTGGATGCTTCCAATGCCGATTTTCTGGGCAATGAAAAACATCTCCAGGTGATCATTGAAGCATTGGGAAAAGAATATGAAGGAGGGCAGCATTATATTACCCTGCCTTAAGAAATGACATCCGTCATTTGTTTATCTTCGTAGCATCCATGGATGAACAATCAACTCAGCAGGTCACTGACGATCCTTTTGCGGCTATACGCGTACCTGAATACCGAAGCCTTTTATTAGGAAGATTCACTTTCATCATGTCTTTGCGCATGATGAGCACACTGGTCGGCTGGTGGGTGTACCAGCTTACCAAAGATCCTTTTGCGATCGGGCTGATCGGTTTGTCTGAAGTGATACCCGCGCTTTCAATGGCCCTTTACTCGGGGCATATCATAGATATCAGTGAAAAAAGGGCCCTCCTGCTCAGAAGTGTGTTCTTCTATTTAAGTGCAGCAGGTCTGTTGTTGTTCCTTTCCACTTCTTTTGTACACGATCATTTCAGGACCAGCTATATTGTTTACAGCATTTACGCAGTGATCTTTTGCACAGGCATTATCCGTTCATTTGCCGGCCCTGTTTTTTCTGCCATGATCGCTTATATCGTGCCCCGGCAAACATTACAGAATGCCACTACCTGGAGCCAGGGCACCTGGCTCACAGCATCCGTATCGGGGCATGCTACCGGTGGTTTCCTGATCGCCCTGATCGGCAATACGGGCACGCTCACCGTCATCTGCTCCATGCTTCTTACGGCACTTTTTATTCTTACCCGTTTAAAGACCAAACCGCCCAGTGAAACCAGCAAGGAAAAGAAAACCCTCGAAAGCGTAAAGGAAGGTTTGCGTTTTGTATTCAAAACAAAGGAATTGTTAGGTGCCATGTCGCTCGATATGTTTGCAGTACTGTTTGGCGGCGCTGTAGCCATGGTGCCGGTATATGCCAGTGATATATTGAAAGTGGGGCCAATGGGTTTTGGCTGGCTGAATGCAGCCAGCGATATCGGTTCCATCTGTGTGGTAGTGCTGCTCACGATTGCTCCCCTGAAAAAAGCACAGGGCAGAAAACTCTTCCTCGCTGTAGGCGGTTTTGGCATCTGCATCATCCTTTTTGCTTTGTCAAAATGGTTCTTCCTTTCTTTCATGGTGCTGATGCTGGCAGGGGTGCTGGATGGGATCAGTGTGGTGATAAGAGGTACCGTAATGCAATTGAAAACACCCGACAATATGCGGGGCAGGGTAAGCAGTGTGAGTTCCATGTTTGTTAACTCCAGCAATGAACTCGGCCAGTTTGAAAGCGGGGTGGCTTCCAAGTTAATGGGCGTTGTACCCTCCGTGGTGTTTGGCGGAACAATGACCCTGCTGGTAGTGATCGTAACCTGGTTTAAAGCACCAAGCCTGCGGAAGTTCGAGTATTAATTGCCCGGCTATTTATTTTTATCTGCTTCCATCAATTTCTCCACCACATAATAAGTGATCGGGCAAAAAGTAGAGTTCTTCAGTGTAAGCGCCTGCCGTTTCACCAGCACATCTTCATCTGTATACGGGAACCGGTGGCAATCAGAAGGCCGTTCATCATAGATGCTGCAATAGTTATCAGCGCCCAGGAACGGACAGGGTTGTGATTTGGTCACAAAATCACCTTCCTCATCTACTTTCAGGTAGGTGTCAATAAATATGCTTTCTTTCAGGCGGAGATGCTTTGCGATCCTTTTTACGTCCGGAGTCTTGAAGCGGGGGGAATAGTTCTTGCAGCAATTGGCACATTTCAGGCAATCCACTTTTTCAAAAGCCTGTTCATGCAGATCGGGCAACTGCTTCAGCACTTTATTTTTATCTGCATTCTTTAAAAAGCGGGCATACAGTTTATGCCTTTCCCTGGTTTTCTTCTCCCAGTTTTGCAATAGATCACCTGCCATGATGCAAAGTAAGTGATATAATCCGGTTGCGGGGTAGTTCGTTGGCCGATGACCGAATGGCCGTTGGCCGATTAATGGTTCACTCTGTCGAAATAGATCGCTGATAATTACTCTATTTCTGCAGGCACTCGGCCAACGGCCATTCGGTCATCGGCCAACGAACTGTTTATCAACCTCTTCATCTTGCACCCATCACCGAGTTATCCCTCCCTTTTCCACTATTCCTCCGGCCCACTCGTTTTATGAATGCCAGCCCGTAACTTTGCACCGCTTTTAAGCCAGGGAGGTCATATAAGTGCTCTATTAGTCAAATAAGTAACCGCTTTTTGCAATTCCCTTATATCGCCAAACTGTCATTACTGACAAATCCCCCATTTTTAGAGCTATGAACCTGTTTGAACAACAATCCAACGAGTTTCTTTCCCGTCATATCGGCCCCCGTGAAGCGGACACTAAAGCCATGCTGAATACCATCGGAGCGTCGAGCCTCGATGAGCTGATCAGCCAGACCGTTCCGCCAGCTATCCGGATGAACCATTCGCTGAACATCCCCAGGGCCATGAGCGAGCATGAATACCTTCAGCATATCAAAGAAGTGTCGATGAAGAACAAGGTGTTCAAAAGCTATATTGGCCAGGGCTATTATGATACCATCACGCCGCCTGTTATTCTCCGGAACATTTTTGAAAACCCGGGTTGGTACACCCAATACACTCCTTACCAGGCAGAGATCTCACAAGGCCGTTTGGAAAGCCTGCTGAACTTCCAGACCATGATAAGCGATCTTACCGCATTGCCCATTGCCAATGCCTCCCTGCTTGATGAAGCAACTGCTGCTGCCGAAGCAATGACCATGTTCTTTAATACACTCAACAAACAGGACCATATTGAAAGGCCGCGCTTTTTTGTAGACAGCGCCATCTTCCCTCAAACAAAAGATGTACTGATCACCCGTGCCGTGCCGGTAGGTATCGAGATCGTGGAAGGGGATTATACAACTGCCAGCATTGATGCATCTTATTTTGGCGCCATCGTTCAATACCCCAACGATAAAGGGTCTGTTGAAGATTACCGTCAGTTCATTCAATCAGTGCATGCAACAGGCGGCTTTGTGGCTATGGCTACTGACCTGCTGGCGCTTACCCTGCTCACTCCTCCCGGCGAACTCGGAGCAGACGTAGCTGTAGGTTCTGCACAACGTTTTGGTGTGCCTCTCGGTTATGGTGGCCCTCACGCAGCTTTCTTTGCAGCAAAAGATGATTTTAAAAGAAGCATTCCCGGCCGTATCATCGGTGTAAGCGTAGATGCACAAGGCAATCGCGCTTTGCGTATGGCACTGCAAACAAGGGAGCAGCATATCAAAAGGGAAAAAGCAACTTCCAATATCTGTACTGCACAGGCATTGCTGGCCAATATGGCCGCCATGTATGCCGTGTACCATGGTGCAGAGGGTTTGAAAAATATCGCTAAAAGAATTGCACTGCTTACCCAAACCGTAGCAGACACACTGGAAGAAATGGGATTTGAACTGGCTTCTTCCAGCTTCTTTGATACCATCACAGTAAAAGTTGCAGACGCTGCTGCTATTCATGCAAAAGCGGAAAGGCAACAGATCAATCTCCGTCATATCGATGACAAGCATATCGGCATCTCTCTCGATGAAGCCACTGAACTGAGCGATCTCTTCGATCTTATCAATTGCTTCGAGAATGATACAGATGCAGTGACTTTCGATATCCGTCATGATGCGGAGCTGGACCATATTCCTTCTTCCCTTACCCGCACTTCAGAATTCCTTACACATCCGGTTTTCAATACACACCGCAGCGAAAGCCAGATGATGCGTTATATCAAATCACTGGAAAATAAAGATCTTTCCCTGAACACTTCCATGATCTCCCTTGGCAGTTGCACCATGAAGCTGAATGCTGCCAGCGAAATGATGCCGCTTAGCTGGTCGCACTGGAGCAAGATCCACCCCTTTGTACCGGCCAACCAGGCAGAAGGATACAAACATATTGTGGACGAGCTGAGCAAATACCTCTGCGAGATCACGGCATTTGATGCCTGCAGCCTGCAACCCAACAGCGGCGCGCAAGGTGAATATGCCGGCCTGCTTACCATCAAAGCTTATCATGAAGCAAATGGCGATCATCACCGCAATGTGATGCTGATCCCTATTTCTGCTCACGGCACCAATCCTGCTTCTGCAGTGATGTGCGGTATGAAAGTGGTGGTGGTAAAAGCACTGGACAATGGATATATTGATATTGAAGACCTGAAAGAAAAAGCAGCACAGCACGCAGCCAATCTTGCCGGCATCATGATCACTTATCCCAGTACTTATGGCGTGTATGAAGAAACCGTGAAAGAGATCACCCATATCATCCATCAACACGGCGGACAGGTGTATATGGATGGAGCAAACATGAATGCACAGGTGGGACTGACAGCTCCGGGTTTGATCGGTGCTGATGTATGCCATCTTAATCTTCATAAAACCTTTGCTATCCCTCATGGTGGCGGTGGCCCCGGCATGGGACCGATCTGTGTGAAACAGCACCTGGCGCCCTTCCTGCCCGGCCATGTGGAAGTGAAAAACGGTACCAAACAACATGCTGTATCGGCTGCTCCTTACGGATCAGCGTCCATCCTGCTGATTTCCTATGGTTATATCCGGATGCTCGGTAATGAAGGCGTGAAAGCCGCTACAGAATACGCTATCCTCAATGCAAACTATATGCGGGCAAGGCTGGACGGGCAGTATGATATCCTGTACACCAACCATAATGGCCAGTGTGCACATGAATTTATCGTTGACCTCAGGCCTTTCAAAAAATCAGCGGAAATAGAAGCAGAGGATGTGGCCAAGCGTTTGATGGACTATGGGTTCCATGCTCCTACCATGAGCTTCCCTGTTCCCGGCACGATCATGATCGAACCAACAGAAAGTGAAGACAAAGCTGAGCTCGACCGTTTCTGCAACGCATTGCTGTCTATCCGTGAAGAAATAAAAGCCATCGAAGAAGGAAAAGCAGATAAAAAAGATAACCCGCTGAAACATGCGCCGCATACACAAGCGATGGTTTGCGCCACTCAATGGGACCATGCTTATACGCGCGAAACAGCAGCGTTCCCGCTTTATTATGTTACGCTTAACAAGTTCTGGCCTTCAGTAGCCCGCGTAAACAATACGTATGGCGACAGGCACCTGGTTTGTACTTGTGAGCCGGTAGAAAGTTATATGGAAGCCTGATACTGAACAGGAATTAAAAAAATGGCGGCTTGTTGATCACAGGCCGCCATTTTTTATTCCCTTTGAATAAATTTGGGGAAACAAACACCTATGTCCATCAAAACATTCCCTGCCGTAACAGTCTTTATCAGCCTGCTGCTGCTTGCCTGGAAAAACGATAAGACAACAATCCCGACCGTCAGTAATGAGGATGAATGGATCACGCTTTTTAACGGAAAGGATATCGATGACTGGTTTGTTAAGATACAGCATCATGAAGTGGGCGATAATTTTGGCAATACCTTCCGCGCAGAAGATGGCTTGCTGAAAGTGCGCTATGACCAATATGATCATTTCAATGAACAGTTCGGGCACCTGTATTACAAAAAACCTTTTTCCCATTATCATCTCAAATTCCAATACCGCTTTGTAGGAGAATGGAGAAAAGATGCACCGTCTTACACCATTCTCAACAGTGGCGTAATGTATCATTCGCAGGACCCACGCACCATGCCCAGGGAGCAGGACTGGCCTATCTCCATCGAAATGCAATTGCTCGGCAGCCTGGATGATGGCAAGCCAAGACCTACCGGCAATATGTGTTCGCCCGGCACCCATATTGTGTATGAAGGAAAACTGGATACCCGTCATTGCATCAATTCCAGTTCCAAAACATACAGGGGAGATCAATGGGTGAATGCCGAGCTGATCGTGCTGGGAGATTCGCTGATCACTCATATCATCAATGGAGATACCGTGATGAAATATTCACATCCGCAGATAGGCGGTGAAGTGGTGAACCGTTTTGATCCTGCACAGAAGCAGGATGGAAAACCATTGAAAGAAGGATATATCGCTTTCCAAAGTGAAGGCCAGCCGGTTGATTTCAGGAACATACAATTGAAAGATCTTACGAAAAAATAAACCATAATTATTGAGATCAATATTATCCCGGTTTGGCATTGATGGATTCCTGCTCGCTATTATCGCGGTAGTGATCCTTGCTTCAGTTTTCCCCGGACCGGGAATAGTGAAAGAGCCGGTATCACTTGAAGAAATAGCTAACTACGGCGTATCCATCATCTTTCTTTTTTACGGGCTGCGATTAAGCCCTGAAAAAATGAAAGCAGGCCTCGGCAACTGGAAGATGCACGTGGTGATACAGTTGACCACTTTTGTGCTATTCCCTTTGCTGATACTTCTCATCAAGCCATTATTCCATGATTCCATTTTCCCTTTATGGCTGGGCATTTTCTTCCTGGCCGCGCTGCCTTCAACCGTATCTTCTTCTGTGGTGATGGTTTCCATTGCAAAAGGAAATATACCAGCAGCAATTTTCAATGCCAGTCTTTCCAGCATGCTGGGCATTTTTATTACTCCCTTATGGACAGGCCTGTTCATTGCCGCAGATACAGGAGGCTTCGATGCTTCTTCCATCCTGCTTAAGCTATGCCTGCAGGTGTTGTTGCCTGTAGCAGTTGGGATCATTCTGCACCGCTACCTTGGCCGTTTTGCAGAAAAAAATAATAAGACATTGAAATTGTTTGACCAGTCAATCATTCTGCTCATTATTTACACTTCATTCTGCAAATCGTTCGCAGAACATTTATTTGATGGACTGGGCATTACCAGGATACTGCTGCTGGCTGCAGGTATGATCGTGCTGTTCTTTCTTGTTTTTGGATTGATGAACATCATCAGCCGCCTCCTGCATTTCTCCCGCAATGACCGGGTGACGGTAGTATTCTGCGGCTCCAAAAAATCATTGGTGCATGGCACAGTGATGTCGAAAGTATTATTCCCGCAAAGCACGCTTAGCGGAATTATCATCCTGCCATTGATGTTGTACCATGCATTGCAGTTAATAGCTGCAAGCATTATTGCGCAAAAGATGGGCAGGCGACCGAACTAAACAGCCTTTCAATCTGTTTATCCAATAAACCCTTCCAACTATGCAACAAAGAACACTAAGCGATACATCGCTCAAAACAGCGCCAATCATGTTTGGCGGAAATATTTTCGGATGGACCGTAGATGAAAAAAGATCTTTTGAACTGCTGGACGCTTTTGTGAATTCAGGCTTTAATGCGATTGACACAGCAGATTCCTATTCAAGATGGGTGCCCGGCAACAAAGGCGGTGAGTCTGAAACGATCATCGGCAAATGGCTGAAGCAAAAAGGGAACAGGGATAAGCTGATCATTGCTACCAAGGTAGGCTCAGACATGGGAAGCGGTAAAAAAGATCTTTCGGCCAAACATATCATCTCCTCTGTAGAAAACTCATTGAAAAGATTGCAAACCGATTATATCGATCTTTATCAATCCCACTATGATGATGCTGACACACCGATTGAAGAAACACTGTCGGCATTCGACAAACTGATCAAACAGGGAAAAGTCCGTTATATCGGCGCTTCCAATCTCAGCAGGGAAAGAATTGAAGAATCATTAAAGATCAGCCGTGAGAAAGGTTTGGCATCCTACAAAACCCTTCAGCCTTTGTATAATCTTTACGACAGGGAAAATTTTGAAACACAGTATCGTGATTTCTGCATAGCGAACAACATCAGTGTAATCCCTTATTATTCCCTGGCCAGTGGATTTCTGACAGGAAAATACCGTTCAGAAAAAGATCTTGGCAAAAGTGCACGTGGTAGTGGCATACAAAAATACCTGACCGAAAAAGGCTACAGCATCTTAAAAGCACTGGATGAAGTAAGTGCCAGACACCGGGCAACACCGGCACAAGTAGCTATTGCCTGGCTGATAGCTCAGCCAACGATAGCTGCAGCCATTGCCAGCGCCACTTCCATCGCTCAATGGGAAGACCTTGCCAAATCGGCAACACTCCAACTGAGCGAAGCTGATCTGCAACAACTGAATTAGTTATATAATAACGATGACTGATGATGGCTTTTATAACACGCGCCTTATCTTTCTGTTAAAGTCTGTCATCCTTCATTTATCATTGGCTGTTCATTTGCCGGGGGCATGTTATTTGTTTTAATATGCACAAAAGTTGTGGCATGAATTGGGTTGACATTTCCCTCGTCATTATATTTCTGCTGGCTGTTTGGGCAGGTTGGTACCGCGGTTTTATTGTAGGATCATTTGACCTGCTTTGCTGGATCGGCAGTTTTGTTATCGGCTACCTGTTTTATCCGTATGCAGCCCGTCTTTTAAGTGGATGGTTCCCCAACCTGGGGCCTTGGCTATTGCCTGTTTCATTTCTTTCGGTGTTAGTGATCTCGAGGCTGATACTGGGTTTTATCAGTTCGCGTATCATCCGCTCCATACCCGATGCCATGCATCGCTCCGGGGCAAACAGGTTGTTTGGCCTGATCCCCGGCGTTATCAATGGGTGGATCAGCACGGTGATCGTATCTGCACTGTTGCTATCGCTTCCTTTAAAAGACAGCATTACACAGGAAAGCCGCGATAGCAAACTGGCCAGCGGGCTCGCCATGCAATCTGAATGGGCCAACAAAAAACTGGCGCCTGTGTTTGATCAGGCTGTCCGGCATACGATGAACAGTCTTACTGTTCATCCCTCTTCCAATGAACAGATCAACCTGCATTTTACTTACGACAAACCACAGGTGCGCCCCTTTCTTGAAATAAAAATGCTGGAAATGGTAAACGAAGAAAGGGCAAAGGAAGGATTGCCTGCTTTGAAACCCGATCCTGAAATGACAAGAATAGCAAGAGCACACTCCCGAGATATGTTTGCCCGTGGTTATTTCGCCCATGTTAACCCTGACGGAAAAAATCCTTTTGACCGTATGCGGGATGCAAAAGCGCAATTCAGTGCAGCCGGTGAAAATCTTGCACTTGCACAAACGCTTGAAATAGCCCATACCAATCTTATGAACTCTCCCGGCCACCGGGCCAATATCATGAACCCTGCATTCGGAAGGCTGGGAATAGGCGTGCTCGATGGCGGTTTCTATGGGTTGATGATCAGTCAGGAATTCAGGAATTAGCAGTCCGTTGACGAAACAAAAAATTACACCGTTAAAGCTGTATCTTTGCCCCCTGCTCGAACAAGTTGCTGGCCATATGCAAGAAGCAACTTCATGAAAACAAGTATCAATAATCTTTTCAGGGTATCCCAAAAGCTTTTAGCGCCCCTTCTGCTCTCGCCGCCCAAGCCGGCCAAGGGAGAGGAACTTGTATTGCCCGTTCATAGCAACAGGCAGATCCGCAATGCGGTATCTGTTTTCTTTTTTTGCCAGGGCCTGTGCTTTTCTTCCTGGGCAAGCCGGATACCGGATATCAAAACAAGCCTGCAACTTACAGATGCTGCATTAGGCAGCATATTGCTGGCATTGCCTGCCGGCCAGTTGACCGCCATGCCTTTTTCAGGGAAACTGGTCACTCATTTCGGCAGTAAAAAAATATTACGCATCTGTCTTGTATTATACGCTATCTGTCTTACGAATATGGGCCTTGCCACGCAACCCTGGCATCTTGGACTGGCTTTGTACCTGTTTGGCGTTTGTGGCAATATGTGTAATATCTCTGTGAACACACAGGCTATTGCAGCAGAGAAACTGTATGGCCGCCCTATCATGACCTCTTTTCATGGTGCATGGAGCACGGCAGGGTTTACCGGTGCTGCCATTGGCTTATTGATGATGGCGCAACATATTTCTCCTTACCTGCATTTCTGGATCATTGCTTCGCTCGTGTTCGTAGCCATCATGATCTCACAACGTTTTCTGCAACCGGGGAGATCTGATACACGGCCGGAGAAAAAAGGTTTCTTCACTAAACCAAACGGAGCACTTGTTCAACTGGGTATTATTGGATTTTGCAGCATGGCCAGTGAAGGCGCCATGTTCGACTGGAGCGGTGTGTATTTTCAACAAGTGGTGGAAGCACCTAAATCGCTGATCGTGCTTGGCTATGTTTCTTTCATGGTGATGATGGCCACCGGTCGCTTTGTGGGTGATAAGTTGATCCAGCAATATGGAAGAAAGAAAATGCTGCGCATAAGCGGCATCCTGATCTCAACAGGATTGTTCATATCGGTGCTGTTCCCTTATCTCGCTACAGCCACTTTAGGGTTTCTGATCGTGGGATTAGGTGTTTCATCTATTGTGCCGATGGTATACAGCAGCGCAGGAAGGATCCCGAATATTCCTCCGGGCATTGCGCTGGCATCCGTATCAAGCATCAGCTTTCTTGGCTTCCTGATGGGCCCACCTTTGATCGGTTATATTGCAGAAATATCAAGCCTTCGCTATTCTTTTGCAGTGATCGGCCTGCTTGGATTCGGCATTGCCATCATGGTCTCCAAAATGAAAGCACTGCAATAACGCGTGCTTAGTGGCCGATAGCATATTGAATGCCACCAAGCAAATGCTTGAGAAACAGGTTGTCTTCGTATGTTTCATCAGTATGGCCCATAGCCGTGTAAAAAGAACGGCCACCATCAAAATCCCTGTACCATGACACAGGATGGAAATCACCATTCGTACCGCCTTCAATGCTTTTCTCATCCAGCGTGATCAATACTTTTACCTCATCCCAATGCGTGTCCTTGAAATTATACCATTCATCCCAGCGGCTCCATTGCGGCGGCAAAGCAGACATGCCTTTGAATGATTGGTCCTTTATTTGCAGAAGCGCCTGTTGCTGTTTTGGATGATTGCTGAAATAAGCGCCTACCAGTTGATTGTACCAGGGCCAATCGTATTCTGTATCCGAAGCTGCATGAATGCCTACAAACCCTTTTCCCGAGCGGATATATTGTTCAAATACTTTTTGCTGTTCTTCATTCAGCACATTGCCGGTGGTGTTCAAAAAAATAACCGCTGCATATTTCTTAAGATTGCGTTTGCTGAATTGCAATGAATCCGTGGTGGTGTCGCACCTGAACCCATTCTGCATCCCTAAACGTTCAATGGCCTTTATCCCTGCCGGTATGGAATTATGATGGAATCCGGCTGTTTTACAAAATATCAGCACCCGCGATTGAGGGGCTTTGGGTTTTGAAAAAGAAGAAGACATAGTAGTTAAAATAAGACAGATGGAGAAAAAAACAGTGTGGTGGGCAGATCTTTTCATTACGGCAAATTATAATGCTAATATAATGCGTATTTTCATTAAGAGACACTCAATTACTCCATTATGAAAAAGACCTGTCTGGCTGTCTGCAGCCTGCTGATACTGCTTTATTGCCACGCTTCCGGCAAAAAAGAGATCATCTCCCCTGATGGCAAAATCCAGGTAACGGTGGAGGCAGACGGGTTCCTTCAATACGCTGTGAGATACGAGGGCCGGACCTTATTGCAACCATCACGGATAGATCTGCTGGTAAAGGGGCAGGAAGGGCTTTCAGGAAAATTGAGTTTTAAAGAAGTAAAAGTCCGGCAGGTCAATGATCTCATCGTATCGCCCGTACCGGAAAAAAGAAAACATATCCCGGATGTTTATACGGAATTGACGATACGGCTCAACCGGCCATTCAGCGTGGTGTTCAGGGTATATAATGATGGCGTTGCCTACCGCATTCTCTCACATCTGAAAGATACGGTATGGATACAAAATGAAATTGCGGAATTCAATTTTGCCGGCAGGCCGATGGTGTATTTTCCACAAGTGGTGAAACGCGACAATGCAGATATCTATCATACCAGCTTTGAAGAACCCTATCAATTAAAACCGGTTGACAGTCTTACTCCAAACCATCTTTGTTTTTCTCCTTTACTGATCATGCCTGCTGATGGGCCAAAGATCGCGCTAACCGAATCGGACCTTGAAGACTATCCCGGCATGTTCATCACCGGCAGCAGCAGTTCCGTGTTGAAAGGACAGTTTGCTCCTTATCCCGAAGAAGAAATGGTGGCGCCTGGTGAATTTCCGCAGGCAATCGTAACCCGGCGGGCCGATTATATCGCGCGCACAAAAGGCCAGCGTGCTTATCCCTGGCGGGTGTTGATGATCGCTGCAAGTGATAAAGATCTTCCGGCCAATGACCTGGTATACCGGCTGGCTTCTCCTTCAAGAGTGAAAGACGTGTCATGGGTCAAACCCGGTAAGGCAACAGATGAATGGATCATCGGTATCAACCTTTTCAATATTCCTTTTAAATCCGGCATCAACACCGCTACCTACAAATACTATATTGATTTTGCCAGCCGCTTTGGTTTCAACCGGATCCTGATGGATGCCGGATGGAGTGATTATGGTGATCTGTTCAGGATCAATCCTACTATCAATATGGAAGAAATTGCCGCTTATGCCAAACAGAAAAATATCGGTATCAGTTTATGGACATTGGCACTTACCCTCGAAAAGCAACTGGAACCTGCATTAGAGCAATTCAATAAATGGGGCGTTGATTTTATCATGACCGATTTCATGGACCGTGATGATCAGAAAATGGTCAATTTTTATTTTAAAGTAGCGGAAGCATGCGCAAGGCATAAGATCATGATCATGTATCATGGTGCATTCAAACCGGCAGGTTTTGGCCGCACGTATCCCAATGCCGTTACACGCGAAGGTGTGCTGGGCTCAGAATACAATATATGGAGCGAGAAAGCCACACCCGAACACAATTTGCTGCTTCCTTTTATCCGGATGACGGCAGGCCCGATGGATTATGAACCGGGCATACTGGACAATGCCACAGCAAAAACCTTCCGTCCCATTGGAGAAAAAGTGATGGCGCCAGGCACCCGTTGCCATCAGGCAGCGATGTTTGTGGTATATGAAAGCCCTATCCAGATATTTTCCGGCAATCCATCACAGGGGTTGACAGAACCGGCATTCATGGAATTGATCGGACGCATTCCTACTACCTGGGATACGACGATCGTACTCGATGCAAAAGTTGGGGACTATATTGTTACAACCCGTAAAAAAGAGAATGAATGGTTCATTGGTGCAATGACTGACTGGACAGGAAGGGAGATCAAGATCGATCTGTCTTTCCTGGAAGAAGGGAATTATGAAGCAGATATTTGTGAAGATGGAATAAATGCAGACAGGTATGCTTCTGATTACCTGATCCGGAAAACGAAGCTTACCAATAAGGATGTGCTTACGATAAAGATGGCTCCGGGTGGAGGATATGTGATGCGATTGTATAAACCTTGATCAGGAGTATCGCCAAGGGCGCAAAGGGTGCGCAAAGAGCGCAACGTAGCGTACTTGGCGTATCCTTTGCGCCCTTGGCGATACTCACTCAATGCAGACACCTACTCAATCCTTATCACCACTGTAAAATCCGTACTCTCCGGATCACCCGCCATCCTGTTAGGACTAATGAATAAACGGTAAATCCCTTTCTGTTTTATTTTATATTCAATTGTCTGACCAAATGGCCCATCCGAACTTCCATCAGGCATATAAATATGGCTGAAACGGATATTCGCTCCTTCTTTATCAGGGATCACTTTACCACTGATCTTTTTACCTTTTTCCACTTCCACATAGCAAATAACAGGATCACCTTTTTTATCCAGATGGCCCTTGCCTACTGCAGAATCAACACCAGGTTCAAACACAAAATGAATAGTGCTGTCTTGCTGAAGATTCTTTATCTCCGATTCCGGAATAGGAGGTGGTGGGGGAGCAGTGTCTTTGGCTTCTTCTTTTGCTTCCGATACCGACGAAGGATTATTACAGGCCATAAATACCAGGCTGGTTACAAAAAGAAAAATAATGTTTCTCATACATTGCTTTTATATTCTTATTGCAAATAAGCTGCCTGATTTATTCTTCCTCTTCTTCCAAAGCTTCAGCAGATTGAGGCACCACATCTGTTCTCCGCTCTCCTATCTGCTGCCGCCACATGGCATAATACAGCCCTCTTTTTTCCACCAGGTAATCATGCGTGCCTTCTTCCACGATCTTTCCTTTTTCCAGCACAAAAATAGTATCTGCGTACATGATGGTAGAAAGCCGGTGGGCGATCATGATCGTAATAGGATCCCTTTGTTGTGATATCTCTTTTATCGTTTCAGTAATGGCTTCTTCTGTGAGGGAATCCAATGCAGAAGTGGCTTCATCAAATATCAGCAGTCTTGGGTGCCTCAGCAATGCCCGCGCAATGGCAATGCGTTGCTTTTCACCTCCGGAAAGTTTCATACCGCCTTCACCCAGCATGGTGTCCAGTCCTTTTTCCGATCGCTTCATCAGGTTGTCGCACGATGCTTTATGAAGCGCTTCCATCATTTCCTCCTCTGTGGCGTCCGTCTTTACGAATAAAAGATTGTCGCGGATGGTGCCGTAAAACAATTGTGTTTCCTGTGTTACAAAGCCGATCTGCCGGCGCATTTCATTGTAGCGTATGTCACCGGAAGGAATATCATTAAAATAAACGGCACCGCTTACAGGCCGGTATAATCCTACCAATAGCTTCACCAGCGTGGATTTGCCGGAGCCTGAAGGACCAACGAAAGCAACCGTATCACCGCTTTTTACTTCAAAAGAAATTCCATCGATCGCATTCTGTGCAGCAGTGGCATGTTTGAAAATAACATTTTCAAAACGCAGGGTCTCCAGCATGCCCAGCGCTACGGGCTCTTCCGGTCTTGTTTCAACAGGTTTCTTCATCAGGCGATCAAAGCTCAAAAGAGAAGCTTCTGCTTCGCGGTAAAAAAGAATGATATTGCCAAGGTCCTGCAAGGGCCCGAAAATAGTGGTGGAAATAAATTGCATGCTGATCAGTTCGCCTGTTGTAAGCACCTTCCGGAAAATAAGCCATAATAAAATGAACAGGATGGATTGCTTTAACAAAGTGAGGGAAGCGCTCTGCAAAAAAGAAAGTGTTCTTACTCTTTTCACTTTCTGCATTTCAAGATCAAATATCTTTTGTGTTTGCAAACGCAGCCGTTTGATCTCAGGATAAGTAAGCCCCAGGCTTTTCACCAGCTCTATATTCCGCAGCGATTCAGTGATAGCGCCCGACATCTGGTTGGTTTCCCGGTTAATGGAACGCTGTATCGTTTTGATCCTTTTGCTCAGCAGTCCTGTTAACCCTCCCAATACCACTACGCCGATCAGGAATACCGGTATCAGCATCCAGTGTTTGGTAATGGCATACCAGATCAGGAAGCCAATGCCAATGATGGAAGAAAAAAGTATGTTGATAAATGAATTGATGAACCGTTCCGTATCCGTCCGCACTTTCTGCAAAGTGGAAAGTGTTTCGCCGCTTCGCTGGTTCTCGAATTCCTGGAAAGAAAGACGCAGTGTTTGCCGCAGGCCATCATTGAATATCTGCATGCCGAACTTTTGCACGGCCAGCCGCATCACATAATCCTGGAATGTTTTGGCCAGCCTTGCCAGTAAAGCCACTGCCACAGCAATGCCCAGCCAGAACAGCACGCCATTCACCAGTTCGTGTTCTGTTTTATGGCCTTTATTACCGGCATAATCATCCACGATCTTGCCAAATATCAGGGGATCTACCAGTGTCAGGAGTTGCGCCACTCCTGCTAACACCAATGAGAAAATGATAAGCCAGCGTTGAGGTTTGAGATAGGTCCAGAGTATTTTCACTTTCAGGGGGATTGATACATTTAAAGGTACGGATGAATGAGGAACTAAAAAGCCCCGCATCAGCGGGGCCTTATGATTATTCAATATTTACTTATCGATCTCTTCTCCTTCCACCACCTCTCTGTTCACCTCTGTCCCTGTTCACAGGGCGGCTTTCCATTTGCCGCATAGGGCGTTGATCACGGTTCATCTGCGGAGCGGGTTGACGGGAAGGGCGTTCTACATTCATACGCCGTTCTGCATTACTATTATTCTGTCTCCTTTCAAACACCTGTCTATCAGGTTGACGATCTACCGGTCTTTGCTGAACATCCCTCCGTTCGCTGACACGATTGTTATTATCGTTGTTGTTGCGGGGATTATTTTGCCTCCAACCTGTACCATTATTATCATCCCTTGTACGCGGGTTGTTCTGTCTCCAGCCTGTGCCTGCATTATTATTATCCCTTACAGGGTTTGTGTTAATCCTTGTATTTGTATTGCGATCATCATTCGCACGGGTACGTGGATTGTTTTGACTCCAGCCTGTACCTGCGTTGTTATCATTATCACGGCGGGGATTATTTTGCCTCCAACCTGTGCCGGCGTTATCGTCTCTTGTGCGCGGGTTGTTTTGCCTCCAGCCTGTGCCTGCATTATCGCGTCCTCCATTACCATTGTACCGTTCAAAATTGCGCGGTGCAATACTTCTGTTATTATCACGCTGGATGGTTGGCCTGTAAAAGGAGACCTCATTATTGCGCACTCTTGCCCTGCCCGGAGAATTCACTTCACGGAAGCGTACGGAACGGATACTACCTGCATATCTTTCTGCATCACCACGGCGGGGACCGGTCACGAACACATTATTACCACGACGGCCATAATTATTAATGATCGTCGTATTGTTGATGATCGTTACGTTCTGCCTTGCCGGTAAGCAGTAATTATAAATTCTGGGTGAAGCAATATACCTGCGCGGTGCAAAGCACCAGTAATCGATCGGGGGATTATAGCTGCCAATGGAAAAATTAATGCCAATGCTTATGCCGGGCCGCAACGGCGCCCATCCATAATAATCACCACCATCGCGCCAGGCCACCCAGGCAGGGGCCCATTCATAACCAGGCACCCACATCCAGCCATACATCGGATCCTGGAACCAGCGGCCGTAGTGGAAAGGCGCCCAGCCCCAATTATAATCCGAAACCCAGATCCATTCGTATTCATCAGACCAGACCCAGTGACCATTCGTGCTGTAAGGGCGGAAATCGGCGCCTACATTTGGCATCCATACATATCCATAGTCTGGATATTCCATCCAACGGCCATAAGGGCTAAGCTGATCATAAAAATCCTGGTAGCCTATCTGTACACCCACCCCGACCTGGGCAGAAGCGGTGTTCTTCATTGAAGCACCCAGAACCAGGGAGAGGGAGACTGCCAGGATGGTAAATAAACGTTTCATGTAAAAAGATTTATAGTTTTCAAATAGCCAATTAAAAATGTACCCGGAAAATTCAAAACAATCGTTTGTGTAAAAAGAGCCATTATTATGCCATGAGGTTGCATAGGATGGGCCGGGAGCACATTGTTATGAAAACATTTACCAAAAAATTTTAACACCAAAACCTTACCTTCCATATCTAAAATGCCTGTAATATGGATCAACGTATTATCAATCTCTACGACGAGTACACCCATGCTCCTCTTTCCCGCCAGGAATTTTTACGCCGTCTGATCATGCTCACCGGCAGCACGGCAGCAGCCCTGGCCGTACTGCCATTGATAGAAGTGAACCAGGCAAATGCGGCTGTTACACCCGCCCAGGACCTGTTTACCGAATACATCAAGTATCCCGGTGTCAATGGCGAAATGCAGGCCTATGTGGCGAGGGCCAAAGCAGAGAAGAAATATGCTGCCGTGGTAGTGATCCATGAAAACCGCGGCTTGAATGCCCATATTGAAGATGTAACGCGCCGTGCTGCACAGGCAGGTTATCTGGCCATCGCTCCCAATGCACTTGCACCCTTGGGCGGCACACCGGCCGACGAAGATGAGGCCCGCACAAAATTCCAGCAACTGAAAGCAGAAGACAGTTTGCAGAATTTTATCAAAGTATTTGATTACCTCCCTACCCGCAATGATTGCAATGGCAAATATGGTTGCGTTGGCTTTTGCTGGGGCGGCGCTATGGCCAACAGTCTTGCAGTGAACGTTCCTTCCTTGAAAGCTGCCGTCGCATTTTATGGCCGCCAGCCTGATTCGGCTGATGTACCAAAAATAAAAGCTGCAGTCCAGCTTCATTATGGCGGCCTCGATGAACGGGTGAACGCCGGCATCCCTGCCTATGAAGAGGCGTTAAAGAAAAACAATATCCCATACGAGATCTATATATACGAAGGCGCCAACCATGCCTTCCACAACGATACAGCGCCTACCCGTTACAATGAAGCAGCAGCAAAGCTGGCCTGGAAACGAACGATCGAGTTTTTTGGAAAATATCTGGGATAGTACCCGTATATAAATAGTATCGCAAAGAACGCAAAGTAAAAACGCAAAGGGCGCCACGTTGCGTTCTTTGCGTTTCGATAGCGCTCTTTGCGATACCGCCGCCACCAGCCTGATTTTCCTTACTTTGGCTATCTTCGCCCCCGGTGAAATTGAAAGATTACTATGCCATTCTGGAAGTGCCCACTTCCGCTTCACCCGACGATATAAAAAAAGCATATCGCCGGCTTGCACAATTATATCATCCCGATAAGAACAATAATGATGCGTATGCTGTGGCACAGTTCTCAGAAATAAAGGAAGCGTATGAAGTGCTGAGCAATACCAATCTCAAAGATCAGTACTTGCAGCAACGCTGGTATGCACATAGCATGGGCAAACGGACTACGCAAGGACCGGTAACACCGGAGAACATACTCAAGCAATTGCTGGAACTGGATAAATATGTACGTCTGCTGGATGTGCACCGCATGGACCAGGGCGGTCTTCATCATTACCTGGAAGACCTGCTTTCAGAAGACACCATTCAACAATTGAACAGTTTCAATCAACCCGAGATCAACCGTCAGATCATATTGACCACACTCAATACCACTCACCCCTTAGCCTACAAACTTATTCCCGGTATTACGGACCGGCTGAAACGGCTGCATATTTCCGACAACACCCTCCATGAAAAGATCGATCATTTTGTGCAGGCACGCAAAACGAGCGATTACTGGGAAAAAAGAAAGATCTGGCTGATATTGATATTCGTCCTGATCATCTGCGGGATCATTTTTATTACAGCCGGACGCTGAATCAGGCATCCGGTTTATCCTCTATCCAGCTTATCTTCTATTTTATGCAAAAAATTGGAGATAGGACCTTCCATTTTATTGGTGCGGTCATCTATCGTGTTATCTCCCAATAAATAGCCCATTTGCATAGCCGCCGGCAGGTACACCAGTATATTATGCCGTTGATCACCTAAAAAAGTTTTCACTTTCTCAGGCGCAGGATCATTCTTTACTCCTTCCTGCACCAGATTGACCGCTTCCGCAGCAATTCTTTCCATTGCAATTCTTGCTTCTTCTGAGGAAGTGCCTGCATAGCGGGCAACTTTATCTACAGCTACGTTTTCCTTTTTTTCAAACACCATCTGCAAAGCCCCTGCGTCCGGGTCTGCTTCAAGTAGCTGGTTGCACCCTTCTTCCGTTTGACTGAATTTGTACATTGCCGCCAGCACCGCCGGAATGGCGGCCTGCCCTAATTCATGCGGAGCATTTGAGTCTTCCTCATTCTTGGGTTCCTGCTTATTGGGGTCTATCTTCTTCAATACAGGATAACCGAGGGTTTGCTGTATCGTTTCTACTAAATTGGTTGCCATAAGATTTGCTTTATACTGTACAGGTGTAAAAAACTATGCCATACTTACTCTCTTGGCGATCATCTATCTTTGCGTCATGCATTATGTTTCTGTAGAGAACCTGGCCAAGAGTTATGGTATACAACCACTTTTCCAGGGAATTTCCTTTCATATAGAAGAAGGTGATAAAATTGCCCTGGTGGCACGCAACGGTTACGGAAAATCCACTTTATTAAAAATACTGGCAGGAAAAGAATTTGCCGATGCCGGCAAAGTATGGGTCAATAAGGATGTGGACGTGGTGCTGTTTGAACAGGAGCCACAGTTTGATGAAAATAAATCAGTGCTCGATAATATTTTCTTCCACAACCATCCGGTGATCAAAGCCATTAAGGAATTTGAAGTGATCAGTGAAGAAAATGATGTGGACAGGCTCACGGAGGCCATCGTAAAAATGGATGAGCTGGGTGCCTGGGATTTTGATGCAAAAGTGAAACAGATACTGGGCAAGCTCAATATTCATCACCTGCAGCAACCGGTGAAAACATTGAGCGGCGGCCAACGCAAACGGGTAGCATTGGCCAAAACACTGATCGATATCGGCTTTGAACATAAACATGTATTGCTGATCATGGACGAACCCACCAACCATCTCGATGTGGAAATGGTGGAATGGCTGGAGCATTATCTCGATAAAGAAAACGTAACGCTGCTGCTGGTGACGCACGACCGTTATTTCCTGGATGCAGTTTGCGAAGAAATATGGGAACTGGAAGGAAGCAACCTGTATGTGCACAAAGGAGATTATGAAAACTTCCTGGAGAAAAAAGCAGCAAGAATAGAAAATGAAAATGCCAGCATAGACAAGGCCCGCAACACTTACCGCCGCGAACTGGAATGGATGCGCAAACAACCCAAAGCACGTACCACCAAATCAAAAAGCCGGCAGGATAATTTTTATGAAGTGGAAAAGAAAGCAAAGCAGCGGGTGGAAGATCAGCAACTGGAATTGCAGATGAAGATGAACCGGCTTGGAGGAAAAGTGGTGGAGATGAAAAAAGTGTATAAAAATTTCGGGGACAAGATCATCCTGAAAGGATTTGACTATACATTCTCCAAAGGTGAACGCATTGGAGTAGTAGGAAAGAACGGGGCAGGTAAATCTACGTTTATCAATATCATCCAGGGAATTGAAAATCCCGATAGCGGAAAGATCAATGTAGGCGACACGGTGATTTTTGGTAATTATTCACAACAGGGGCTGGTAGTGAAGGAAGATATGCGGGTGATCGAGTTTGTAAAAAATATTGCGGAAAATTTTCCCCTTGCAAGTGGAGGTTCGCTTACAGCAGCGCAGTTTTTGCAACTGTTCTTATTTGATCCTGACAAACAATACACCTATATCAGCAAATTAAGTGGTGGGGAAAAAAGAAGGCTGCATTTATTATCTATTTTATTCCGGAACCCCAACTTTCTTATACTGGATGAACCAACCAATGATCTTGATCTTCCTACCTTAAGTGTGCTGGAAAATTTCCTTAGCGAGTTTCCGGGTTGCCTGCTCATTGTATCGCACGACCGTTATTTTATGGACAGGCTGGTAGATCATTTATTTGTATTTGAAGGCGACGGAGTGGTACGTGATTTCCCCGGCAACTATACTCAATACCGGCTGGAACAAGCAAAAGGAGAAAACAAACCTGCTCCCAAACAGGAAACCACCAAGGCGGTAGTTGCTGCTCCCGTTACGAATAAACGTCAACTCAGCTTTAAGGAAAAACGGGAATTTGAAACACTGGAAAAAGAATTAAGTGATCTCGCCAAAGAAAAAGACACGATCACAGAAAAACTCAACAGCAGCCATCTTCCTTTTGAAGAAGTGCAGCAACTGGCCAACCGGATCGGTGAGATAGCACAATTGTTGGATGAAAAGGAAATGCGCTGGCTGGAACTGAGTGAAATGCAATAACTGCCAGGCTTACTGACATAAATTCAGCCTCTTTATTCCTGTTAATAAAATAAAAATGACAGGTTCTTTATTTTAATGATACGGAACCAGTTAGAAGATTTGTCAGCTCCATGGCCGGTTTAATGCCTCCAGGTGGCACAAATTTTGGAATTTATACCCTGCAATGCAGCGATCTGATACTCATTGTATGTCCAATATTTTAAGAAACAAACCGGTAATCGTAAAAGTCCGATGTTGACAACTTTCGTTTTAAACTATTGCAAGGATTCGAACGGTTGAGTAGTTTAGCGTCAGATTTTTTACACCCAATTCCTGCGAAGAAAACAATTCCAATCTCCTGAATTGTTAACGAAAATGGTACCCTACCCATGAGCAGGACATTTACATCCGATCAGGAATTGATCGATCGCCTCTTATCAAACGACACAGAAGCATTTGAAGAACTGTATCGCCGTTATTGGTACAGCTTGTACATGTACAGTCTTAAAAAGTTACATTCTTCCAATGATGCCCGCCAGATTGTAAAGAACATCTTTATTGAACTGTGGGAAAAAAGACACGAGTGGCCAGCCAATTTCTCCGTTTCACAACATTTATATACTTCTGTAAGAAGAAGCGTGGTTGAATGTTTGAACGAAAAGCTGGAAAATGATGACTACACTGAACTGGTGGAAAAACAGATCACTGAAGGCTTCAGCGCAGAAGCTTTACAGGATGCCCGCAAACCCGTACAGCAAAGACAAACCGCACCCACTGCCTCTGAATTGATCAGGCAGCACACCATCTCCCATGAAGGACCGAAGAATCATGTATTGAACATGGCCAGTATGAAATGGCTGCTGCAAATGGTAGCCGCCAAGCTGGACTAATGAGATAAATGATTTGTGACAGATACCCTATTACTTCTTACCTAAAAGGAACATTATGAAAACAGAGATCTTACATCGGAAACTGGAAAGATATATTAATGGTGAAGCATTGCCCGCTGAAACAAGGCAGATACAAACCTGGCTCTCCTGCACTACTTCTGAACAACAATTAACAGCCACAGAAAAATTGCAACTGGAACAGGAGATCCTGCAGGAAATTCAGGCACATACAGCCTACCCGCTTTTCTATCCTAAAAAAGAAAAAGCATGGTGGCAGAAAATAACTGCGATGTTCTAGAATACGATATAAGCTAAGTTTAAGGTTTAAAAGTTTAAAGGTTTAAGAGTTTAATGTTGAGAGCAGCATGAAACTTTTAAACCTTTTTATAATTCTCCCCGATCTACCATTTGGAATGTATCTTTGGCCCGCTAAGGAATCTCAACCTGTTATTATGATAAGCTCTCTTTCCAATACCATTTTTGAAAAAAGCATTACCGACTATCATGTTGCCGATAATGTGGACACGGCTATCAATAACCCCTATCCCAAGGATAAGCTTGAACACCTGCTGTACCTGAAAAACTGGATCGATACGGTGCAATGGCACCTGGAAGATATTATCCGCAACCCGGCCATCGACCCGGTGGAAGCCCTGGCCATTAAACGCAGGATCGATTCCTCCAACCAGGAAAGAACAGATGTGGTGGAATATATCGACAGTTATTTCCTGCAGCAATATACAGGCGTGAAGCCACAGCCCACTGCTTCCATTAATACGGAAAGCCCTGCCTGGGCTATAGACCGTTTGTCCATTCTTGCCCTGAAGATCTATCATATGCGGATTGAAGCGGAAAGAAAAGATGCAAGCCCTGAACATATAGCGGCCTGCCAGCAAAAACTGGCTGTGTTGCTGGAGCAGCGAAAGGACCTTTCCCTTGCCATCGACGAATTGCTTTCCGATATAGAACAGGGAAAAAAATACATGAAAGTGTACAAGCAAATGAAAATGTACAACGATCCTTCCCTGAACCCCGTATTGTACCAGCAGCAAACCCCTGCGGCCAATGGAGCCTAAACATATCCTGGTCATACGGACCTCTGCACTCGGTGATGTGGCCATGACAGTGCCGGTATTAAAGCAACTGTTGCAGCAATATCCGGCGCTACAATTGACCGTGCTTACTTCTCCTGCTTTTACACCGCTTTTTGAGCCGTTGGAGAGGACTACTGTTTATACACTTGAAAAAAGAGGAAAACATAAAGGCATTTTTGGCATATACCGTTTGTTCCGTGAACTAAAAGCCCAGTATAAGTTTGATGCAGTAGCAGATCTCCACAATGTGCTCCGCTCCATTCTTCTGCGATCATTGTTCAAACTGGCCGGTGTAAGAACAGCAAAGATCGACAAAGGCAGAAAGGAAAAAAAAGAACTCACTTCAAAACAAAATAAAAAGCTGGTGCAGTTAAAAACATCTTTCCAGCGTTATGCAGACGTGTTTGCCGCCATTGATCTGCCTTTTGTTTTGGACACTCAGCAAAGCGTATATCCGCAACAGGCCCTTTCTGATAATGCAGCAATGCTTTTTCAACCCGGAAAAAAACATATAGGGATCGCGCCTTTTGCAAAGCATGAAGAGAAAATGTATCCCATCGAAAAAACTTTGGTGGTGATCAATTCGCTTTTAGCAAATCCCAATAACCAGTTATTCCTGCTAGGTGGCGGCAGGGATGAAATAAAAATGCTGGCAGAATGGGAAAGGCAATTTCCAGGTGTGGTGAACCTGGCCGGTAAGTTTTCGTTTAAAGAAGAACTGGCTGTTATCAGTCATCTTGATGTACTCATCAGCATGGACTCTGCCAATATGCACCTTGCTTCCTTATTTGGCGTACCGGTAGTTTCTGTATGGGGCGCTACACATCCCTTTGCAGGCTTTTATGGCTGGGGGCAAAAAAAGGAGAATGCTGTGCAGATAGATCTTTATTGCAGGCCCTGCTCTGTGTTTGGCAATAAGCCCTGCTACCGGGGAGATCATGCATGTATGGAACAATTGCCGGAGAGTTGGATCACCACCAAAGCGCTTGCTTACTCTTCCACATAGTTCAGGTCTTTCCCGAAGGTTTCCTGTGTAAACACTGCTGCCACCACTGTTATCGTCATAATGATCACGGCCGCATAGATGCCGCCTTTTACATACCCCACACCTTCCATACCACGCAGCCATTGGAAAAGCGGCAGTACAAAGATCGCGAGCATGCCGCGTACCATATTGGGGATGGTAGTAGCTGCCGTAGCACGGAGATTGGTGCCAAACTGCTCGGCACCCATGGTCACGAAAATGGCCCAGAAGCCTGTACCAAAGCCAAGTCCCGCACATATCCAGTACATTTTACTGGCAGAACCATTCCATTGAATAGTGAAGAAAAGTATCATGAACAGGACCGTGATCCCATAAAAAAGGAACAGGGCTTTTTTCCTGCTTTTCATCCACTGACTAACAAACCCGATAGCAATATCCCCTATTGAAATAGCTGCATAAGCAAACATGATGGCTTTACCGGGATCAATGGCTTCCTTGATGCCAAACCATTTCCCAAACTCACTGGAAAAAGTGACCAGCACCCCGATCACAAACCAAGTGGGCAATCCGATAAGTATCCCGCAGATATAACGCTTGAAGCGATTGGCATTATTGAACAGCATGAAGAAATTGCCGCGTTGCACATCCCGTTTCTTTACCTCATGAAACATACCTGATTCAAAAACAGATATCCGTAAGATCAATAACAATAAACCCAATCCACCGCCAATGAAATAACAGGTCCTCCAGTGAAAGTTTTCTTTCATGATGAATGCTACTACTGCGCCGGTCAGCCCGATGCCTGCTACCATGGAAGTTGCGATCCCTCTTTTTTCTTTTGGAGTGAGTTCAGACACGAGGGTGATCCCTGCACCCAATTCGCCGGCAAGACCAAGACCGGCCACAAAGCGGATCCATTTATACTGGTCAACGGTTTCAACAAATCCATTCGCAATATTGGCCAGTGAATACAAAATGATCGAACCGAATAATACGCTTAGCCGCCCGCGCCTGTCGCCGATGACGCCGGCTATAATGCCTCCTATCAGCAGGCCCCACATCTGCCATTGCAGGATCATTTCGCCATCTGTCAGTACCTGCTCTTCGGAAAGGCCGAAAGACCTTAAGCTCGGAAGACGGATAATGCCGAACAGGAGCAGGTCATATATGTCTACAAAATAGCCCAGGGCTGCAACTATCACAGCCACACTGAAGATGGATTGTTTGTTGGCAAGCGGCGATGACATTGTTGGATCAGGGGTTTACATTATTATCTGTCGGTGGCGGCACTACCGGCTTTTTCGCAAAGAATAATTTATACAATACAGGTAATGTAGTGATGAGGACGATCACGATCGTAATAGCTTCGATATGGTCCTTCAGACTGAAACCAAACTTTCTTTCCACCCAGGTTTGGAGGAAGAAACCACCCAGCATCATTGAAGTTACCCAGCAGACGCTACCAAGGATATTATAAAAAATGAACTGTGGCTTTTCCATTTTCACGATACCTGCAACGATAGGCGCAAAGGTCCGGATGATCGGCAGGAACTTGGCCAGGAAGATCGTGGCCTTACCATATTGATGATAAAAATCACGGGCCCTGATCAGGTGTTTCTTTTTAAATATCCAGGTATCCTTTCTTTCAAATAATAATGGGCCGGTCTTATAACCAAACCAGTACCCTACGATATTACCTAATATGGAAGCCAGAATGATCATTAAGATAATGACGATATGATAGAACCCGAACGACATATGTCCATCATCAGTAACGCCGGCCAGTTCTTTCACCAGGTTGTTCATGAATATGCCAGCCGCAAAAAGCAAGGAATCGCCGGGGAGAAAGAAACCAACGAACAAACCTGTTTCTGCAAAAACAACAAACAATAAAAAGTAAAGACCGCCATTCTCAATGATCCAGGTGATAAAACGTTGGATCATTCCGCCACCCTCCAACAGGTAAATGTGTAATAAACTTTCCATGCTTTAAATATATAAATGAATCTTGTTTGATAAGGTTTAGATCCTATTGCTATCAGGTTAAGGATTCTCCAGTTCCCCTTCCCATTTGCTGACCACGCTGGTAGCCAGTGCATTTCCTACTACGTTAGTAGCGGTGCGGAACATATCGCAAAAATGGTCGATCGGAAGGATCAGTGCAATGCCTTCCGGGGGAATATTGAACATGGCGCAGGTGGCGGTCACTACCACCAGTGATGCCCTTGGCACGCCGGCAATGCCCTTGCTGGTCAGCATCAGCACCAGCAGCATCGTCAATTGCGTACCGATGTCCATTTGTATACCATAAGCCTGTGCAATGGCAATGCTGGCAAAGGTCATATACATCATGCTGCCATCGAGGTTGAATGAATAACCAAGCGGCAATACAAAAGCAACGATCTTATCCTTGCAGCCAAAACGTTCCAGTTCTTCTGTCAGTTTGGGGAATACTGCTTCACTGCTGGTGGTGCTGAATGCAATAAGCAGGGGTTGTGAAATTCTTCGCAACAGTATAAACAACCTGTTGCCCAGAATAAGATAACCCACCGTCAGCAGGATCACCCATAATAATGCAATACCGATGAGGAAGTATAAAAGATACTGTCCATAGAAATTGAATACACCCAAACCTTTGGTCGCAATTACAGCCGCAATGGCACCAAACACGCCCAATGGCGCAAAGTTCATTACATATCCCACCATTTTCAGGATCACATGCGCGGCAGCATCCAGTGCTTTCACAACAGGTTTGGCTTTTTCACCAATAGCCGTGCAGGCAACACCAAAGAAAATACTGAACACCACGAGTTGCAACACTTCATTATTGGCCATTGATTCCAGTACGCTGCGGGGGAAAACGTGCTCAACAAATTTAGCCAGTGAGAACTCCTGTGTTTTTCCGATCAGGTCTTTTGCGCCTGCCGTATCTGCATTGCTGAGATCGATCGCTGCGCCTGGCTTGAATAAATTCACCAGTACCATTCCCAGCAGCAGGCTGGCCAGCGAAGCTGTGATGAACCATAAAAGGGCTTTCCCTCCTACCCGGCCAACGGTTTTAAGATCGCCCAGTTTGGCGATCCCCACTACCAGGGTGCTGAACACCAGGGGAGCGATGATCATCTGGACCAACCGGAGAAAAATGGTGGTCAGCAATTTGATATTCGTGGAAAAAGACTGAGTGAAATCCGGGGTGGCCCGCTGGTGAACAATATACCCTACTAACACACCCAGGGCCATTGCGATAAGAATAAATATGGTGAGCCGGTTACCTTTAGACATAAGCAAATCGAGGTATAAAAAACCCGAAAATCGGAAAAAATACTGAGCGGCAAAAACATTTGCCCCTTTTAAAACCTATTTGCTAAAAGAAATAAAAGGCCGAATTAAATTATTGTTTACTTTACGACCTTTATTTTCGAACTAAAACATAATAATCCCGCTTATGAGTTTATTTGTCAAGAAGCCCCTTGGCCAACTGCTGGCACAAGCTGCTGACAGCGAAAAAGGCCTTAAACGGACATTGGGGGCAGGCAATCTGATTGCCCTTGGGATCGGTGCCATTATTGGCGCCGGTTTGTTTGTTAGGACGGCTGCTGCTGCCGGCCAGGCTGCAGGTCCGGCTGTAACCATTTCTTTCATTGTGGCTGCCGTTGGTTGTGCTTTTGCCGGCCTTTGCTATGCCGAGTTTGCGAGCATGATCCCCATCGCTGGTAGTGCTTATGCTTACTCATACGTTACCATGGGCGAATTGATCGCCTGGATCATCGGATGGGCACTGATTATGGAATACGCCCTGGGTGCAGCCACTGTATCCATTGCATGGAGCGAATATTTAAACAAGCTATTAGGAGGGGCTATTCCGTATGAATGGTGCCACTCGCCGTTTGAGAGCTTTACAGACTCAGTCGGCGTATACCATAGCGGCATCATGAACGTTCCCGCCCTGTTCATACTCTTATTACTGACCCTGCTGCTGATCAAAGGAACACAGGAATCTGCTTTTGTAAATGCCATTATCGTATTCATTAAAGTGGCTATCGTAATACTGTTCATCGTTATCGGATGGCAATTCATTAAACCCGAAAATCATACCCCCTACCTGATTCCGGAAGGCACTCCGCCGGTAACCGACCAGGCAGGCAAGGTGATCGCCGACTATTCAGGCTTCTTCAAACATGGCTGGGGCGGCATTCTTGGTGGCGCTGCGATCGTGTTCTTTGCCTTTATCGGCTTTGATGCGGTGAGTACAGCAGCACAGGAAGCCAAAAATCCGAAACGCGATATGCCGATCGGTATCCTTGGTTCGCTGGTGATCTGTACTGTTCTTTATATCCTGTTTGGACACGTGCTTACCGGTGTGGCCAGTTGGAAAGATTTCGTCGATCCGGAAAAAGGACGCGAAGCTTCTGTGGCTTATGCCATCTCCACTTATATGTCTGGTTATAGCTGGCTGGCACAGGCAGTAACTATCGCGATCCTCGCAGGTTTCTCTTCCGTGATCCTCGTGATGCTGATGGGCCAAAGCCGTATCTTCTATACCATGAGCAATGACGGACTGATCCCGAAAGCATTCGGTGATCTTCATCCAAAATTCAAAACGCCTTATAAAGCCAACTGGATACTGTTCGTGTTCGTGGGCCTGTTTGCTGCATTTGTACCAGGCCACGTAGCGGGTGATCTGACTTCGTTCGGTACCCTGTTCGCCTTCGTACTGGTAAGTGCCGGCGTCTGGATCCTCCGGAGGAAAAATCCCAATATCGAACGTCCTTTCAAAACGCCGCTGGTGCCGATCGTGCCGATCCTGGGTATCCTGGTTTGTGCCGGTATGATCGTTGCCCTGGATGCACAAACACTGAAAGTAGCGTTTGCCTGGATGATCGTAGGCCTGATCGTGTATTTTGCCTACAGCCGTCATCACAGCAAGCTCAAGAAAGGATAAGCTTCTAAATTAAAAAGTCAAAAATCAAAAGTAAAAATTGGATATTCCTTATGTCGGATTGACCGGTCGATAAGGGTTTTTTACTTTTGATTTTTGACTTTTTAATTTTTCAGCGCCGCTTCAGACTTTTGGGGCGGTTTTTCTTTTCCCCCTATTGCCTTAAATTTGCACTCCCGTAGAAACCGCCTTTGCAGGCATATTCCCGGGTAATTATTTAATATTCAAGTTAACTGATATAATCAGATGGGAAGAATTTTCGAGGTCCGTAAATCCACCATGTTTGCCCGCTGGGACCGCATGGCCAAGCAATTCACCCGCATAGGTAAAGAGATCGTCATCGCTGTAAAAGCCGGTGGCCCTGATCCTTCCACCAATGCAGCCCTTCGCCGCTGTTTCCAGAATGCCCGCAGTGTGGGTATGCCTAAAGACCGGGTGGAAGCCGCCATTAAAAGAGCACAGGGAAAGGAACTGATCAATTACGATGAGATCCTGTATGAAGGATATGCGCCACATGGTGTAGCCATCCTGGTGGAAACAGCTACCGACAACCATGTAAGGACCGTGGCCAATGTGAAATCACATTTCAATAAAGGCGGTGGCACTATGGGCAATAGCGGCAGCGTGGCCTTTCAATTTAAAAAGATGGGTGTTTTCAAACTCAAACCGGAAGGACTGAATGCCGAAGAACTGGAACTGGAACTGATCGATTTCGGTTTGGAAGAACTGGGTGAAAGCACTGGTGAAAACGGTGAAGAGATACTGGTAGCACGTGTAGGGTTCACCGATTTCGGCAATATGCAAAAAGCTTTGGAAGATAAAGGCATTACACCTATCAGCGCGGAACTGGAATGGATACCTACCACTACCGTTCCCGTTACGGATGAACAGGCTGAAGATGTGAGCAAACTGATTGAAAGACTGGAGCAGGATGATGATGTACAGAAAGTGTTCCATAATATGGGCTAATCATGAAACAGGATCACCCGGTTGTACTTTTTGATGGTATATGCAATTACTGCAATTCGTGGGTGAATTTTGCGATCCGCAATGATAAGAAAGCAAGGCTCCGCTTTGCAACACTGCAATCGGCAACCGGTCAACAATTAAAAGAGAAATACGGAGTGCCTCCCACGGTAGACAGTGTGATACTGATCGACAATGACAGAGCTTATACTTATGCTGATGCAGCCCTTCGCATAGCAAAATATCTCCGGTGGCCTGCAAAGGCCTTGTATGCGTTGATCATTGTTCCCGCATTTATCCGGAAACCTATTTACAAATGGGTCGCACGTAACCGTTATAAATGGTTTGGTAAAAAAGATGCATGCATGGTACCTTCTCCAGAGATCAGAAGCCGGTTCTTATAGGAAGATCTCCCCTTTCATATAAAACACGCATTGTCCTCCCATCTGCACCCGCTCTCCTCTCTGCTCCACCCACAATTGTCCGCCACGGGGAGAAAGCTGCCGGGCTGTCATTTTTGTTTTATCCAGTTTTTCGCTCCAGAACGGGATCAGTTGGGAATGGGCCGAACCGGTCACCGGATCTTCATCCACTCCATAAGTGGGTGCAAAAAAGCGGGAAACAAAATCAACTTCTTTACCGGGCGCCGTGATGATCACTTTATGACCCAGTTTTTTTAATAAAGTAAAATCAGGAGCTGCCTGCTTCACATCGTCCTCTGTATTCAGTTCCACCAGCAGGTCGCGGCTGCGGTATACACCCACGATCTCTTTTATGCCCAATGCTTCCTGTAATTTGTCCGGATAGTCAGCCGTTTTTTCAGGCTTCCAGGAAGGAAAGTCCATGGATATTTTATCACCGTCCTTTGTTACCACCAATGGGCCGCTTTGTGAATGAAAAGTGATCGACGGCCTGGTGTATCCCAATTGAGTGAACAATACGAAAGCACTGGCCAGGGTAGCATGGCCACAGAGATTGATCTCTTTTGCCGGCGTGAACCAGCGGATATCATAATCAGCTCCGTTCGGCACAAAGAAAACAGTCTCGGCCAGGTTGTTTTCCATAGCCAGTTGTTGCATCAGCGGCTCCCTTATCCAACTGTTCAAAGGAATGACTGCTGCGGGATTACCGGAGAAAAGCTTATCGCTGAAAGCATCTATCTGATACAGGGTCAGTCTCATCAGGATTGATCATTTATTGTCTTTATTATAAAATCTTGGCAGGCCAAGTTTGTAGCGTACTGCAATAATACGGATAGCAAAGATGAGAAGTATACAGATGATCTTGGCCATATCATTGTCCACACCGGCTTCAAGAAAAGCAAAATACAATAAGCCGCCCGCTACGCTCGCCAGTGCATAGATCTCTTTGCGGAAAACCAGTGGCACAGTATTCAATATCACATCGCGGATCACGCCGCCAAAACAGGCAGTGATAGTGCCCAGTGCAATGCAAACGCCGATGCTCAGGTTGATCTGGATCCCTTTTTCAATACCAATGAAAGTGAAAAGCCCCAACCCCAACGCATCAAATACAAAAAGTGTCATATTGAAACGGCGGATAAAGGAACCAAAGAACATACTCGCAATGGCTGCTGAAAAAATAACCGTGGTAGCAGTGGAGTTGCGCAACCACCCCACCGGCAGATCACCGATCATGATATCGCGCAATGTTCCTCCTCCGATAGCTGTAATAAAGGAAAGGATCAGCACGCCGAAAGGGTCCAGCTTTTTTTCCATAGCAAAGAAAGCACCTGAAACGGCAAATGCAAAAGTGCCGAGGATGTCGATGATGTAAAGAAAGTTGGTTGGCATAACTGGGTCTGGTCTCTTTGTTATGAGTCGGAGCTTAGCTCATTAATCAGAATTTAGTAATCAGAAACCAGTAGTTCATCATCCGTTGTCACCCCGGACCTGGTTTAGTAAACGTGCTGGTTTAAAGAATATAAGATCCGGGGTCTCCACCAACGTTGAGGAGACCCCGGATCTTAATGAACTATACTTGTAAGTGCTTTAGACCAGGTCCGGGGTGACAACGGATGATGAACTACTGACTCATGATACCCTACACACAATTCCCGACCCCCGACTAAAGACTTCTGACTCTACTCCGCCATCATCTCCTTAATCACCGTTTCAATCTCTTCCATATTCGGTTTGCTGAAATAATCTCCATCGCTGCCATAAGCAGGCCGGTGTGCTTTACCGGTAATGGTGCGGGGGGCAACATCGAGATATTTATAGCCTTGCTGATGTTCCATTACCTGGTTGAACATATAAGCAGCAGCTCCACCGGGCACATCTTCATCAATGAATACGATACGGCTGGTTTTCTTTAGCGACTCAAGAATGCGGTGGTCGATATCAAACGGCAAAAGGGTTTGCACGTCTATTATTTCGCAGGAGATGCCATGCTTTTCCAATGAAGCAGCAGCTTCCTGGATAATGCGAAGCACAGAGCCATAAGAAACAATAGTGATATCATTGCCTTCGCGGATCACTTCGGGTTTGCCCAATGGCACCGTCATCTCCAAAAGGTTGGAAGGAAGTTTTTCCTTTAAGCGATAGCCGTTCAGGCATTCGATCACGATGCCGGGATCATTACTGCGAAGCAAAGTATTGTACATGCCAACGGCCTGTACCATGTTGCGCGGAACGCAGACATACATGCCGCGGAGAGAATTGATGATCATTCCCATAGGAGAACCGCTATGCCAGATACCTTCCAGGCGATGCCCACGGGTACGCACGATCAGCGGGCAGCTCTGCTGGCCATACGTGCGGTAGTGCAGGCTTGCTACATCATCACTCAAAGGTTGAAGGCCATAGAGGAGATAATCGAGATACTGTATCTCTGCAATGGGGCGAAGCCCGCGCAGGGCAAGACCGATCCCCTGCCCCATGATGGTGAGTTCGCGGATGCCTGTATCAAATATCCTGTCTTCCCCGTGTTTTGCCTGAAGGCCACTGAAGCCCTGGTTCACATCCCCTATATAGCCAAGGTCTTCTCCAAAAGCCACTACTTTTTTATTACTGGTAAAAAGCTGATCGAAGAAGCGATTCAGTACCTCATAGCCATTGATGGAGGCTGCGTCCTGTGCAAATGCGGGTTTCACTTCAGGCACATGCAGTGCGCTTTTCGGGCCTTCGTTATACAGGTAGGTGTTATAAAGATTTTTATTCTCTTCCAGTAAGTCTTTATAATAATCCTTTGTCCAGAAAGCTGCATCACTATTGCCGGCAACATCAATAGCTTCATACAAAGCCTTCATCACATCACGGCGCAAAGGTTCCTTGTTCAGGGTAAGATTGGTTACGATCTTTTTCAAAGCCGCAGATTGATCAGGCAGGTTGTTGATCATTGCATTCAGCAGATCGGTTGTTTTATTTACCTGCACTTTGATCGGCTCCAGGTATTTCTGCCAGGCGCTGTCCTTGCTTTCTTTTACTTCTTTCTTGGCAGAGCGTTCAATTTCTTCGATCTCTTCCTCGTCGCTCAGGGAGTTTTCAATGATCCATTCCCTCATCTTTTTCAATCCGTCCCATTCCCTTTCCCATGCGAGGCGTTCCTGTGTTTTATAACGTTCATGGCTGCCGGAAGTGGAATGGCCTTGTGGTTGGGTGATCTCTTCTACATGAAAAAGCACGGGTGTATGATTTTCGCGGGCCAGGCGCAATCCTTCATCAAAGGTTTCGCACATGCCGGCATAGTCCCAGCCTTTTACTTTATAGATCTGCAGTCCATTGGTGCCTTCCTGTTTTTGAAATCCGATCAGCGCTTCTGAAATAGATCCTTTAGTGGTCTGGTATTTTTTAGGAACAGAAATGCCATAGCCATCATCCCATACAAAAATGGCCAGTGGCACCTGCAGCACTCCTGCAGCATTTACTGTTTCCCAGAAATGTCCTTCGGAAGTGGACGCGTCACCGATCGTGCAAAAGCAAACTTCATTACCATTTTCCGAGAGGTTGGTCAGTTGATTAAGCTCCGGCACGCGGCGGAAAAGACGGGATGCATAGGCCAGCCCTAATGAGCGGGGCAATTGAGAGGCGGTGGGCGCCATATCGCTGGCAGTATTCCGGCGATGGGCCAGATCAAGCCATTCTCCTTTCTCATCCGTGAGGGGGGTGCAAAAATGCGATACCATTTGCCGGCCGGCATTATTGGGATCGTTGTTGATATCAGGGTCAGCGTATAATTGCGAGAAAAATTGCGCTACGGTTGACTGGCCGATCGCAAAATGAAAGGTCTGATCACGGTAATAACCACTGCGGAAATCCCCAGGTTGAAAAAACTTCGCCATGGCTACCTGGGCCACTTCTTTTCCATCCCCAAAAATGCCAAATTTGGCTTTACCGGTCAACACTTCCTTACGGGCTAAAAGACTGGCTTCCCGGCTGATGCACGCTATGCGGTAATCGCTTAGCACTTCTTCCCTGAACTTGTCGAAGGACAATTTTGCTTCTGCCGGCATCGTTAATGGAGTTGAGTTTTCCATGCAGCAAAAATAGGGAGAATAGGTTCATTTGAGGCGGATCAGAAAAATAGGCCGTTAATGCTGCAACCGATCTTTGCGTTCTTTCATCTTTCCATTAATTTTGACGACCCTAAAGCCTCTTATATGAAGAGATTAGTAACCCTTGCTGTACTGCTTACCACTTTCTTTTTTGCCCATGCCCAAACAGCAGCACCGGCAACAGAAGTGCTTCAACTGAAGCAAACCGAGCATGATTTCGGCAAGATCCCTCAGGGCAAGCCGGTTTATTATACTTTTGAAATTACCAACACCGGTTCCACCCCTTTAAAACTGGACAATGTGCAGGCCAGTTGCGGTTGCACCACGCCGGAATGGAGCAGGGATGCAATTGCGCCCGGAACTTCAGCCCAGATCAAAGTAGGTTTCAATGCAGCGGCTGAGGGCCCGTTTACCAAACCCATTACCATTGTTTATGACGGTACCCACTCCCAGCAGATCGTGATCAAAGGCTTTGTCTGGAAGGCACCCGAAGGAGCTGCCCCGGCCAATGCCTCCATTCAATTCTTAAAAAAGCAAACACTATAAAATACAAACCATGAAGAAAGTCCTACTTTTCGCATTCGCGCTTGTTTTCAGCGTAGCAGTAATGGCTCAGACCAAAGCAGATGATATTGCTAAATTCAATACTGAAACGCACAGCTTTGGCAAGATCAAACAGGGAACTCCTGTTACCTATTATTTCGAGATCAAGAATATCAGCGATAAGCCGATCGTGGTAGCCAATGCATCAGCCAGTTGCGGTTGCACAGTGCCTGAAAAGCCTGAACAGCCCATTGAGCCGGGAGCGTCAGCCAAATTGAAAGTGGTATTCAATGCCGCTGCAGTAGGCCCCATTAAAAAAGACGTGTATGTGTACTTTGCAGGTGTTGAACAGCCTAAAACAGTACATATCACCGGTGAAGTTGTAGCCAACTAAGCAAATATTCATTTCTGCCACAGGCATCGAAATAGTTACCGCTTTTAACCGCAGCCCTTTGTGCACATGCACAAGGGGCTTTTTATTGCCCCATCATCAGCCTTAATCATAAATCATATCAATTGAACGAATCTTATAGGACAATTGTACTATAACCACAACATGGGAAAATATTTTCCAGTTCTTCTTTGCCACTATTAGAAAAAACTTCCACATCCCTGAAACTTCCATATTGACCACGGTGGGACTTACATATCATTTATCCACATTTATTTTTCCAAACCAAATGATTTCCAACTAACATCTATACTAACATCTATAAATGTTAATTATAGCGGCATGAAATTTCCTCCTTTTTCAGGGAAATGGCGATTGTAATGAATCAGGAAAATATCCAGACCGAGAAAGGGTTCTCCTTTTCGGGTCTAAAAGACACCGTAGTGGGTTTTGTGCACACCCAGCTAAACAGGCTGGAGAAAAACGTGGAGAAACGGGTACTGAACCCCATCAACAATTTTCTGAAAACACCCGAGGAAATGGACGCTGACTTTTCTCACCACGTTAATTTTCACGGGATGATCGCCGCAGTGGAGAAAAGCTTCTCCCACACAAAATTGGTTGAGTACAAGGACGGTTATATCAATATACATGATCCCGACCTAATCAGTCAGGGATTTATGGAAGAGAACTACTAGATTATATTTTTACAAGAGTAAAATCTAGTAGTCGCGGGGGCAGCCATTAAACGGCTGCCCCTCTTCTTTAAGCACGAATGATGCGAATAAGCATAGAGAGAAGTTAGAGGTTTTATGTGCCGCGAATGACGCGAATGGGTTCTCAAAAAAGTTTATGTATTCTATTTTTCCAAAGGAATTGATGCTGCGGAGAAAGCGTTTGTGCTAGTCATATTATTCTACACAAGTCTCTTACTTCTTTCTACGCCTATTCGCGCCATTCGTGTTTTATATTATACTCTCCCAACGTTTACGCTCATTGGTGCCTATTCGCGTATTTAGATTAGTTTTGTGGCCTATGTTAAGTATCTCCCAACGTGGCCAACAGATGCCACCCTCCCCCATCCGCAAACTGGTCCCGTTTGCAGAAGCTGCCAAGAAAAAAGGTATTAAAGTCTATCATTTGAATATTGGCCAGCCGGATATTGAAACGCCGCCGGCTATCCTGGATGCCGTAAAGCATACGGATCTTAAGGTGCTGGAATACAGTCATAGTGCTGGTAATGAAAGTTATCGCCGCAAGCTCGTGGAATATTATAAACGGGTGGGTATTTCTGTGACCCATGACCAGATCATGATCACAACGGGCGGTTCTGAAGCCATTCTTTTCAGCTTCTTTACCTGCCTCAATCCCGGCGATGAAGTGATCATACCCGAGCCCTTCTATGCCAACTACAATGGTTTTGCCTGTACGGCCGGCGTGGAAGTGGTCCCTATCACTTCGCACATAGAAAATGGTTTTGCACTTCCGCCTATTGCGGATTTCGAGAAAGTGATCACTCCCAAAACCAAAGCGATCATTATTTGCAGCCCCAATAATCCTACCGGCTACCTCTACAGCCGCCAGGAAATGGAAGCTTTGAAAGATATCTGCCTCCGGCATGATCTCTATCTTTTCAGCGATGAAGCATACCGTGAGTTCTGCTATGATGGTGAATACGTAAGCGCCATGCATCTGGAAGGAATGGAGCAGAACGTGGTGCTGATGGACACTATCAGCAAACGTTATAGTGCCTGCGGTGCAAGGATCGGTGCGCTGGTCACCAAAAACAAACAGGTATATGATGCCGCCATGAAATTTGCGCAGGCCCGTCTTAGTCCTCCCGGCCTGGCCCAGATTCTTGGTGAAGCGGCCGTAGACCTGCCCGAAAGCTATTTTGCTGCCCCAAAAAAAGAATACCAGGCCCGCCGCGATCTGCTGGTTAGCCGGTTGAATGCCATGCCGGGCGTATTCTGTCCCAATCCCGGCGGCGCTTTCTATGCTATTGCCCGCCTCCCTATCGATGATTGCGACAAATTCTGCCAGTGGCTGCTGGAAAGCTTCAGCTACAATGACCAGACAGTGATGCTGGCCCCTGCTACCGGCTTTTATGGAACGCCTGAGCTGGGCAAAAATGAAGTGCGCCTGGCCTATGTATTGAACCTCGAAGCGATCAACAACGCGATGGACTGTTTGGAAAAGGCTTTGGAGCAATATCCGGGCAGAACAAAAGAGGCAAAAGCAACTGCGGCTTTGGCTAAATAATTCATTGAGTTTTACTTAAAATTCATTTCAGGGTTTTAGGCAGAATGTTTATTTTTGCCGCCCGTTTGCCGGGGTAGCTCAGCTGGTTAGAGCATCGGATTCATAACCCGAAGGTCGGCAGTTCAAGTCTGCTCTCCGGTACTAGTAGGGACTTTTCAAGGTTTTCTTGATCAGCCCCTTTTTTTATGCCTTCGCAAGCCTCTGATATTGATCGAGTTAATTCAATAAATAGGTTCGGATTTCGAGTTAGATGAGTGTGACTTTCTGCATTGTAGAAAATCCCGTCGGGAAAGAGTGTTTTTTGAATGCCTCTGCGGTTCTCCAAATTGCTGGACTCCAATTGGAGGCGGCAGTACATATAGCTGTCCAGCGAATGATTGATGACAACAAAGCAACTGATTTTTATCCATTTACGACAGAATACGCGCTTTGGCTTCATAAAGAATTCTGCAGCCGTTTATATAAACCATGGTGTTCTTTCCAAGACTGGGTGCAATTTAAATTGCCCTTGCTGTCTCATAAATGCGTCTGTTAAATATGCGATATCACCTGCATATTTAGTTGTGATCGGTTCTGCACACAAAGAATCAGTCGACGCCCAATTAAGTTTCGTAAGGCTGAGTACTTGGGAAGCCAAAACACGCAAATCCGGCAGTCTCTGATTTCCTGATGGTTGTTCGATATAAACATTTAGTTCCAATGGTTTTGGTGTTCCCATTGCTCTCCTATATGGATTATTTCCTGTCGTTGATAAATATATTTGATTATTGCTTCCTATCACATATCTACCTCTTGAAAGACTTCCATTTGTTTCTGTTCTTTCGTCATACAGTCGGATATTATGATGAGAGTTGATCCATACAAATACAAAAATGCCATTCGGTCTAATGCTTCTTGCCGCCTTTAGAATTGCGGCTCGATCCTCTTTAGAGAACTTAGCCGTATAATGGAAACAAATGGTGGGTTGTTCCGATAACTGAAGCTTAGATAGTGTGTCCCGAACCAATTTATCGTAATAGGTCGTTCTTTGATCGAATGAAAAAACTTCACTGCCCCCAGAAAAAAACTCCCATCTTCCATATTCGTTGAAAACATTTGCAAAAGCCATAATTCTATTGCCCACTTTACGATGATTTTGGGTGTAAGATAAGCCGACAAAAAAATCACAATCGGGAATAGATTCTGGCAAAACCCAGGGTGTCTGTCCGCATTTGGCGGCAATATTGAGTGCCAAGTTTAAATCTTTATAGTCGGGATTAAGCAGAGTTGACGTATCAACCATCTGGCAAGGGATACCGGCTTCAAGCAACAGCCGCTTTATTTGATAATAGGGCGAGGTTTCATCATCAGATGCGTGGGTGGATTCGGGACAATGCACCAAAAACAAACGGGAAAGGTTAGCATCTCCTTTCCACTCTGGATGCTGGATTAATAGTCGATTGATTTCGGTGCGAAGATTTTCTGGATTTGCGTTTATGACTGTATTATAAGAAAGCTTTATACTAAACGTTCGCTCGCTGCCTTTATATTTAAATTTTCCTGTTCGTAGTCTTTCGATCAGTCCCGCCATTGCACTTGCATATTCATGTGAACATACAGGTATCAGCTCAATATCCTTCGGGTGGTTATCGTAAGAACCGTATTGTGTAATTCCTTCCCGTACATCCGCGCTGGCGTGATGTTTGGAAAATTCAACTTGAGGTTCGGTCAGACTATCTGCACACAATAAGTCTGATCCATTGCCCTTCGCCGACAACCGAAGCGGATTGGTAACGAGGTTAACGGCTTGGTTACTGACATTGATGGGGAATATGTTTTCCGCGATATCGTTGATGACATCTTGTGTGTTTTTAGCGCGTATCCGCGAGGCATTTTTATCGGACGAAAAGACGGCCCTCTTTATCTCTTTGGGTAGATCATAGGTGTGACCATCTCTTGCTAAAACAGCCTTTAGCATTTCGATTGGTAGCGCCGGAATGATCTTACTGTTAGCAATCATTTCTTCTGTATCGCTGTCAAATAACAACACTTTGGACATTTCAGTTCCGACTTGAATGATTTTCCCTTTAGCCCAGCCTTGATAATTGCAGATGCATCTTAAATTCGAAAGCTGGTCGTTTGAGAAATACGACGTCAATGACGACAAGAACATCATGCTTTGAACAGTGACTGTATAATCGACGAGTAAATAGATAGTATCAAAATACTCCTTCGTTTGAAAAATATAAGAAGGAAATAATTGTAAAACCTTTTGTATCTGTGGCGGAGCCGGAATATTGACTTTCCGACGATGTGCCGTGATCTCTCCATAACTTGTGCGATCAATGAACCAACCATCAGCCGCGAGCTTATTTTTCAAGCCGTCGATAAACTCTCTTCGCAACACCGCTTTCTTCTCAAAGTCCGCCTCTTTTCTCAATCCTACGATCTTGTATAGATTGGTGAACTCTGGAGCGTCTTCTGCATCAACCGTTTCTAAAGCAGCTTTTCTTTGCTTTGCATTGTTCCAAAGAACAACGCGAGTTTCCAAATCACTGTTTGAATACTCAGGTGCAGGGAGAGCAAGTTTCGTCATCTCGTCACGCATACGCTTTGTGCCCTCTTGTAAAGCTTGCACGAAAGCTCTACCATGAGCATCCTTCATAGATCGTAGCCATTCCATGATTTTGGGATTTCGTGCAAGATGCTCCAGTCTGGTGTCATCGAGGGAGAATTGATCGGGTACACGGCTTAGCTGGATAATATTTCCCGGGCTAATCACGACGAAAGCATCCGTGTACTTCTCGCAGAAAATCGGTCTGGTGATAGCGTAGTCTAGGTGCGCAA
>Ga0182746_1000214_pt1 | contig 98189 bp, 77 predicted proteins | sample eDN3rd30CBELigOP_FD_128881 | JGI IMG/M metagenome (GOLD analysis project Ga0182746, IMG submission 128881) | Enriched Organic Plus compost microbial communities from Emeryville, California, USA - eDNA 3rd pass 30_C BE-Lig OP (version 2) (version 2) ...
ACCGCAAATGGAAAAAAGGATGGGCTGCAGGTTTGTTCATCGTATATTATTTATTCCTGCTTGGCCTCCCTATTTACCTGGCCATTACACTGATCAGTCCGAAGATCAATGCATTCCTTGCAGATCCCAACTCGATGATCAATGCTGCCAAGCATTCGCTTGAAACGATACAGGAAAAAGCTGGTTTCACGCTGGTTTCAGAAGCCACACTGACCAATTCATTAGGCAGGCTGACCACTTTTATTCCCGGTGTATTGAACAGCACGGCCAACCTGATCAGCAACCTCGCTATCATGCTTTTTATTTTATACAATATGCTGGTAAACGGGAGAGAGATTGAAAGGTTGCTTAACCAGCTTATTCCTCTGAAGCAGGAGAATATTAATATGCTGGCTGCCGAAACAAAAAAGATGGTACGTGCAAACGCATTGGGCATTCCGCTGATCTCCATTATCCAGGGGTTGGTAGCTACACTTGGTTATTTCATTTTTGGTGTAAAGGAATGGGGATTGTGGGGATTTCTTACCGGCGCTTTTGCTTTTTTCCCTGTGGTCGGCACAATGATCGTATGGGTACCGCTGGTGATATATATGTTTGCTGTCGGTGATACCTGGAATGCTACGGGGCTGACATTGTACAGTGCTGTTGTAACCGGGAATGTGGATTATATAGCAAGGATCACTTTATTGAAAAGGATGGGGGATGTGCATCCGGTGATCACTATTCTTGGAGTGATCGTGGGGCTTGGTTTATTCGGATTTATCGGGCTGATATTTGGGCCTTTACTGATCAGTTACATTATTGTTCTGTTCAAGATATATATGAACGAGTTTGTAAACAAAAAAGCTGCTATTGAAGTAGTGGAAAACAAGAAGGACACAGAGGAAAAAAAGTAACAATAAACTGTTTGATAAAATAAGAGAGCCTATCTGTATAAACAGGTAGGCTCTCTTATTAGTTAATATATAAAGTCTGTTAGTTCCTGTTCAGTTTAGACAGCAAGCGTAATATTTCCAGATACAACCACACCAGTGTTACCAGCAAACCAAATGCACTGTACCATTCCATGTATTTGGATGCTTTCATTTCCACACCTTTTTCAATTGTATCGAAATTGAGCAGCAGGTTGAGCGAAGCCAGGCCAACTACCAGGATGGAAAAACCAATTCCCAGTGGCGTAGCGGCATTGGTAAAAGAACCTACCGGTGATCCCATGGCGAGATAGGTGATCCATTGAACAAGATAGAACAGGGCCAGGGCTGCGGTGGCGATCACCACGATCATACGGAACCTGCCGGTCACTTTAATGATACGGTAGCGATAGATCAGGAACATCACCAGTGTTACCAGCAAGGTAAGTGCTACAGCCTGCATCGGCAGTCCGGGATAGGCGTAATCATACATCGCGGAAATGGTGCCTACAAAAAGCCCTTCCATGATAGCATAAGCCGGTGCGATATAAGGAGACCATTGTTTTTTGAATACCATTACCAGGGCCAGGGCCAATCCGCCAAATACGCCGATCAGCAGCATTGGCATGGGATCACTTCCTTTATTGAACTGGCTCCAGGAGAAAATGGTAGAACCGGACATCATCAGTAACAGGAAACCCAGCTTGTTCAGGGTCCCTTTGATCGTCATTTCCTGTCCGGTGCCAATACCCTGAAAAATAGTGCCTTCATACGATTTTTCCTGCAGGGTTGGATTACTTGATTTGAATAATGCCATAGTGGTTTATTTTCAGCCAAATTATATAAAAAAAACGATTTTTCTCAATACTCCATCCAGACTCCGAACTTCTGACTCCCGACTAATACAACCACCTCACAAAAGCCTCCATTGCAGCATAATGCGTTAATCCAAGATCAGCATAGATCTTTGCAGTTGCGGCATTTCTCGCTTCAGCACGCTGCCAGAATTCGCGGGAATCGCTTCCCTGGAAGGGCACCATATCTTTTTGGGATTGATGGATAAAAATGCCAAAACGCTTGCTTACTACCTGGTCAGGGCTCATCGGGATGGCCATTTCGATCTCTTCAATATTCCATTCCTGCCATGCGCCTTTATACAACCATAGCCAGCAGTCTTTTATCCATTCATCACCGGCTGCTTTGATCCTTTTCAGGGATTCCAGCACTACATTGAAGCAAACCAGGTGGGTGCCATGCGGATCGGCAAAATCACCGGCGCAATACACCTGGTGCGGTTTCACTTTTCGAAGCAATTCCATGGTGATGGCAATATCTTCCTCACCCATAGGATTTTTTTCTATGGTACCGGTTTCATAGAACGGAAGATTCATAAAGTGAATATTCTCATCCGGTATGCCTACATAGCGGCAGGTGGCTTTTGCTTCGCAGCGGCGGATAAGGCCTTTGATGCTGCGGATGGTGGGCGTATCCACCTGGTTGGATTTTTTAGTAGCAATAAACTTGCGGGCATCATTCAGTATCTGCCCCGAAGTGCGGGTATCAATGCCAACGATCTCTTCAAAACCCACGGCAAAATCGAGAAAGCGGGTCACGAATTCATCCGTTACCGCAATATTGCCGGAAGTCTGATAGCCTACATGCACATCATGACCCTGATCGTGCAGCCGCTGAAAAGTGCCGCCCATACTGATAATATCATCATCGGGGTGGGGAGAAAAAATGATCACCCTTTTTGGATAGGGTTCCGAGCGTTCCGGATGGGCAGGGATCACCGCATCAGGCTTGCCACCGGGCCAGCCTGTAATAGAATCCCGTAACATATAATATACCTGGAGATTGATCTCGTACGCGTCTCCTTTTTCGACCAGAAGATCACTTAGACCAAATTCATTGTAATCGCTATTGGTAAGGCTCAGAACCGGCTTTTTCAGTTTCAGTGCCATATTGATCACCGCTTTTTTGATCATAAGAGGTGTCCATTCGCAGTCGCCCGTAAGCCAGGGGGTCTTCTTCCGGGTCAGTTCAGCCGCCGCAGCCTCATCCACATAAAAGGTCACATCATCATGATTTTGCAGGAGAGATGCAGGCACATGCTCTGTATCATCCTCTTCAACCGCTTTCTTGATCACGGGAGCTTTGGCCGCTCCCCAGGCCAGGAGGATGATCTTTTTTGCTTTTAATATGGTACCGATCCCCATGGTGATAGCCAGTCTTGGCACCTGTGAAATATTCGCAAACTCATAGGAATTGGCTATCCGGGTAGAATTATCCAGTGTGATCAGCCTGGTACGCGAATAAATACCTGAACCGGGTTCATTGAACCCAATATGACCATTATTGCCTATGCCCAATATCTGAAGATCAATTCCACCCGCAGCTTCAATTTTTTTCTCGTATTGCAGGCAATGGGCTTTGATCTCTTCTTTTTTGATCTCTCCATTGGGAATATGAATATTCTCAGGTTTTATGTCCACATGGTCAAACAGGTTGGTCTTCATAAAACGGTTATAGCTTTGCAAAGCATCTGTTTCAATAGGATAATATTCATCGAGGTTGAACGTAATAACGTTCTTAAAACTCAATCCTTCTTCTTTATGCATTCTTACCAGCTCTGCATAAAGTGTTTTTGGAGTGGAACCGGTTGCCAGTCCCAATACACAGGATTGATCTTGTTCCTGCTTTGCTCTGATCAATGCGGCAATTTCCCTGGCCACCGCCAGTGAGCCCTGCTTAGGGTCCGGGAATATTTTAACGGGTATTTTTTCGAAACTATCAGAAAGATCTATCGCAACTGCTTTTTTTGCCATAAGGGTAATTTTCCTGTCTAAATGAGTGCTCAAAGATATTGAAATGTAACTATTCATTTCCCGATCATACGGTATGATCAGGTGTAAACCAGGGTATTTTGCCTGCATAAATCCGCAAACGATTTCGCTGCTTATCCCTGACTCACAATATCCATCCTACAAAACTTAACAAAGATTTTTTGAGTGACTTGACTGCCTGGCTCATCAGGTTCCTGGCCACCTGATAATTAATGTTCATGATCTCACTGATCTCTTCATAAGAAAGTTCCTGGTACACTTTGAGATAAATGATCTCCCGCTGGCGGTTGGAAAGCCCTTGCAGGGCATTGATGATGCGTTGCTTTTTGGCGAGATCTTCCTGTTGTTCTATCATGAAATTATCATGGCTCACTTCAAAAAGCATTTCATCAGGTTGATCGTTGGAGATCTGTTTGGTGAAGGGAATACGTTGCTTTCTGTATATTTTATACTTCAGCGCTTTTAATAAATAAGCCTGCACTGATTGTATATCCGGCTTTGATTTACTTTGCCATATCTCAGCAAAAAGGTCCTGTATGCAATCTTCCAGCAGGCTCCTGTCTCCGCAAATCTTACTTCCGTATCTTAGTAGCAACGGGTAATATGCTGAAAAAAGCTCACCAAGGGCATCGCGATCGCCATTCTTTAGCAAATGCCAAAGTATAATATGCGGATGTTCAGTTCGCAATCGTGATCAGGTAGATTTTCTGCAAAATAGGGTTAAATATCATTTTTAAGGTAGTTGTTTTTTCAGGTCGCGGGCAAAAAAAAATTTAAAAATATCATTACAAATCTAATTACCCGGGCACCCGGGCATTAATGAATACAAAAACCAACATAATGATCAAGAATTTTCAACAGGTGGAGGAAGTGATCGGAGATGAGGATTTCCAGGCATGGTTTGCCGGACAGCCCCATACAGGCTGGGAAGAGTGGCTGGCTGCAAACCCGGCCCAGGCACCACTTGTTCAGCAGGCCATTGCTTTGATGAATGATATTAAAGCAAAAGAACTGTCTGTGACGCAGGAAGAAACCGCCAAAGCATATCACCGGTTGACTGAAAGGCTTGACAGGGAAGAACAGGGCTCAACACCAGTAATATCCATCAAACGCCAACGCGTCAAACGCTGGATAAGCGTTGCTGCGGCAGTGTTATTACTGGCAGCGGGTTTCTCCATCTGGAAGTATACCCAACGCGATCCATCACTGGGAACTGCTTACGGACAGATATCCACCCACCAGTTGCCCGACGGTTCCATCATGATGCTGAATGCAAACAGTTGTGCCACCCTCGGAAAAAACTGGAAAGAAGGCAATGACCGTGAAGTGTGGCTGAAAAGCGGTGAAGCATTTTTTCATGTAAAGAAAACACCACAAAAAAACCGTTTTGTGGTGCACACCAATGAACTCGATGTAATTGTTACAGGCACTCAATTCAATGTATGGACAAGAGATAATAAGACCAGTGTGTTGCTGACCGAAGGAAGCGTTACTATCCGCACAGCCACAGGAGAAGAGACCAAAATGGCGCCCGGCGATTTTGTAGAGATCAATCATAAGAACCTCGAAAAGAAAAAGGCCAACGAAGAAAGCATACTGGCCTGGAAAGACAACAGGATCATCTTCGACAACACACCGATCACTGAAGCTGCACGCATGATCCAGGAACATTATGGAGTGAAAGTGATTATTACAGACACTTTACTGAATGGAAAAACACTGAATGGTATGATGCCGAACGATAATCTTGACATATTACTACGTTCCATAGAAGCAACCAATGAGTTCAAGATCGCCCGGAAGGACACCGAGATTTTGATTTCAATGCCCTGATACGATCATGCGGACCAGCTAATGGCGCGGATTAGCCGGTTCCGGATCATGGGAAACGATTGCAAGCATTGCTAATATTAAAACTGCAACAATGAGACATTCAAAACCCTTTTATCGACTGTTGGGGTGTTTGATGAGCGCCCAATTATTGTCCTGCCTGGACGGTTCTGCGCAACAAAACGGGATCATTTACGCTGCCAACAGCAGAAAAACCCTGACCCAGTATCCGCAGCAACAAAGGCCGGAAGATTCCAATGAAAAGAAAACCCTCTTCAACGTACTAAAAGACCTTAATAAAAAGAAAGGCACTTATTTTCTTTTCTCCGAACAAAGTCTTGGCAGCAAACTGGTCAGCCCCGTAAAAGACCCCAACCTGCCTGTAGAAAAGATCCTGGATGAAATATTAAAGAACACAGGATTGAAATACACGAAAGTATCAGACAATACATTCGTGATCCTGAAAGACAAGGAGAAGATCAATAACGAGAAATTACAACAACTGAATTTTACAGAGGAGCTGCCCTCAACCCAAAAGGCAAATACCTTCGATCCCATTACAGGAAGGATCACCGACGATAAAGGCAATCCCTTGTATGGAGTAAGCATCACGCTCAAAGGCACCAACAGAGGAACGACCACCAATGTCGACGGTGAGTTCAGCATTGATGCCAAAAGGGGAGACGTGCTGCTGATCTCTTATGTTGGTTTTGCAGAGCAGGCCATCACTATCGGGGCCAATGATAAACTGGCCATTGCTTTAACTCCGGGCAGTCAGCAGCTCACAGAAGTGGTGGTGACAGCATTGGGCATTAAGAAAGAACGCAAAGCGCTTGGTTATTCCGTAACAGAAGTAAAAGGAAGCGATCTCACACAGGCAAGGGAAACCAATGTCGCCAACTCACTGGTGGGAAGAGTGGCTGGTGTGAATGTAAATTCTGTGGCAGGTGGCCCCGGTGCTTCCACCAGTGTTATCATCCGTGGCATATCCAGTTTATCGGGCGACAATCAACCATTGTATGTGATCAATGGCGTACCCATGACAAATGCACTGGCTGAAGGCAATGATCAGAAGAACACGCAGGGCCAGTATTACAACTCGGTTGATTATGGGGACGGTATCCAGAATATCAATCCGGATGATATTGAAAGCATTTCTGTTTTGAAAGGCGCGGCTGCTTCGGCTTTGTATGGCTCAAGGGCAAAAGCCGGTGTGATCCTCATCACTACCAAAAGCGGAAGCGGAAAAGGTACGCTCGAACTCAATTCCAATTTTACTGCCGATCAGGTGATGGATATTACCGACTGGCAATATGTATATGGCAATGGAGCAAACGGCATTAAACCAACTACTGCCGCTGCAGCATATGATGCCGGTAATTCCAGTTGGGGCGCCAGGCTGGATGGAAGCAATGTGGTACAGTTTGACGGTGTATCCCGCCCTTATTCTGCACAGCAAGGGAATATCGGCAGGTTCTACCGCACCGGCAGCACACTCACCAATACGGTTTCCTTTGGCAAAGCATTTGAAGGTGGTGCAGTCCGTTTCTCTGCCAGCAACCTGTATAATACTGCAGTGATCCCTAACTCAGGATTGAACAGGAACAACTTTAATTTTTCTTCCAATTTTGCCATCAACAAACATCTTACCGTTGATGTGAAAGCCAACTATGTAATAGATAAGGCCCACAACAGGCCTATTCTTGCAGATGGCGCCGGTAATGCCAATTTTCAGGCGATGTTCCTGCCTACGAGCTTGAACATAAACACGCTTAAGCCCGGAACAAAACCTGATGGGAATGAATTATTGTTTACCAACAATAACTATGCGACCAATCCCTGGTTTGCTGCCTACAACTTTATCAATAATACCACGCGCAACAGGCTGATCAGCATAGCCAGCGCAAGGTATACCTTCGATAATGGATTTTTTGTGCAGGGACGCGCAGGCCGTGATTTTTATGACGACAGGTATACAGGCGTAGTGCCCAATGGTGCTGGCTATTATGCGCAGGCGCCTTTTAACATCAAAGAGATCTTCAATCGTGTGTATGAACTTAATGTGGATGTGCTTGCGGGAAAAACATTTAGGATCAGCCAGGACTTCAGTCTTACAGCCAATGCAGGCGCCAACCTGATGAAAGCCCGCTCTGAAGGAACTACAGAAGAAGGAACTGATTTTGCAGTGCCTTATGTGTACACGATCCTGAATGCAAAAAACAAGACCATCCGGTACACTGATTTCCGCCAGGAAGTACATTCCGTGTATGCCACGCTGGACCTGGATTATAAAGGATTCCTTTTCCTGAATGCATCAGGCCGTAATGACTGGTTCTCCACACTGGCACCGTCAAGCGACCTGGATGTATTCTATCCTTCTGTGAACACATCATTCCTTTTCACAGAATTTGTAAAACCCAGTTGGCTCAACTATGGTAAACTGCGTTTGGGTTGGGCAAACGTAGGGCAGGCAACCAGACCTTATCAAACCTTATTGAATTATGGTTTATTCCCGCAACAACTGAACGGGCTTCCATTGGGAAATATCACTAACACTTCTATTCCTAACAGCAAACTGCGTCCTTCCAGTGCCAGTGAAATTGAAGTAGGAGCAGAGCTTGGTTTCTGGGGCAGCAGGCTTACCATGGATGTAGCCTGGTATGACAAAAAATCAAAGAACGAGATCTTTGAATCTCCTGCATCCAATACTTCGGGTTACACAGGTGTGATCCTGAACATTGGGGAGTTAAGGAACAAAGGTTTTGAGTTCCTTGTCACTGGTAAACCTTTCGGCAAAGGATCGGCCGTGTCATGGACAAGTTCAGTTAATGGTTCTATCAATAACAATGAAGTAGTAGCGCTTACTGAAGGTCAGGCAGAACTGGCTGCAGGTATATCCCGCACAGGTGTCGGCTTCACCCGCCATATCGTAGGATTACCCGCTAATCAGATCATGGCATTCGATTATCAGTATGATGCTTCAGGAAAGATCGTATTGGGCGCCAATGGTGTTCCTGCAAGAGGCGATCTGAAACCCTGGGGTTCTGCCTACAGCAAATACACTATGGGATGGAACAACGAGTTTTCTTTTAAGAATTTCACGCTTGGTTTCCTGATCGACGGAAAATTTGGCGGCAAGGTATTTTCAGCAACAGATTACTATGGTTATTTCTTTGGCCTGCATAAAGGAACACTGCCGGGAAGGGAAACCAATAATTTCAATCCTGATCCCAATGCGCCACCAACCACTGCACAGGCCTATTACACAGAGCTCGCCGGTAATGTATCCAAACTGTTTGTATATGATGCCGACTTTATCAAGTTCCGCCAGTTCACACTGGGTTATACACTGCCTGCAAAATGGTTCAACAACAAGATCAAGGGAGCAAGTATCAGCCTGGTTGGCCGCAACCTGTTTATCCTGATGAAAAAGACGGATAATATAGATCCGGAAGCAAGTTATTCAGGATACACACAGGGACTTGAACTGGGCGGTGTGCCACCGGTAAGAAGTTATGGTGTGAACCTTAATGTAAAATTCTAACTGAACTTAACGATACTACTGCGGGAACTTTATTAATGGACGATGCAATAAAACCTCCCGCAGTTACAACCAATAAAATATTAATGGGATGAAAAACAAATTTGTAAAACTGCTCGGTTTGTTTTCCGCCACCATCGTTTTGTGCACTGCGTGTACAAAAAACTTTGATGAACTGAATACAGACCCTACTGCTTATAACCCCACGAACTTTGAGCCCAATTACCTGCTCACGACTGCACAGTTGGCTTATACCGGCAGCTTTGACTTCAGCTATGAAACATGGCGGGGCAATCTTATCTATGCCTCAACATTGATGCAGCAGCTTTCAACCGTAGTTGGCTACTGGGCCGGTGATAAATACCTGCTCAATGCTGATTATACGGCTGCTTACTGGATAGTAGCTTATCCGGAGCAGGTGAAACCGGTGGCTGACCTGGTGGAACTTACAAAAGGCAAAGACAAGTATAAGAACCTTCACCAGATTGCACGGATCATGCGTGCGATGATACTGCAGCGCATTTCTGATCTGTATGGTGATGTACCTTATTTCGCTGCAGGACTAGGTTATTACAGCAATGTATACTTCCCGGTATATGATAAGCAAGAAGATATTTATAAGGATATCATCAAAGAATATGAAGAAGCTGCCATTGCACTTGATCCTGCAGCCGACAAACCAACCGGTGATGCTTTTTACAACGGCAAACCAGACCAGATCGAGAAATGGAAAAAGCTGGCTTATTCACTGATGCTTCGTGCCGGCGCGCGTTTATCCAAAGTAGACCCTGCAACTGCACAGGCAACCATTCAAAAAGCGCTGGGAAAAACCATGCAAAGCAACGATGATAATGCTTACCTCGTGCATGATGCCACCGGTGGCCGCCCCACTGTGAACCGCAACTTCCAGGTATTGCAGGGACAGCCAGAAGCAGATTATGTGAAATGGTCGCAAAAGTTGATCGATTTTATGAAAAGCAATAATGATCCCCGTCTGCCGGTGATCGCAGAACTTGCCAATGGAGACCGCACTGCAGCCAATCAAAAAGGAATGCCGAACGGATATGATCTGAGCGGCGTAGCAGGGCGTGATATTTCTTCAGCACCAGGCTATACAGGCATGGGCGCTTATTCAAAGCCAAGCGGATTGCTTAATAAGCTGAATGCTCCAACATTCATCTTTACCTATGGTGAAGCCGAATTGTTGCTGGCCGATGCTGCAGCAAGGTTTCCGGGAGGAATAAGCGGTATCGGAGCTGCTGCTACTTATTACAACAATGGTGTAAAAGCTGCGATCACTTATATGGCGCCTTATGATGCTGCCGCTGCTATCAGCGATGGTGTTGCTGATGCTTATCTAACAGCGCATCCTTATAATGCTGCCGATGGATTAAATATGATCAACACCCAGTATTTCGCCCTCACAGCTACTATGTTTGATTTCTATGAAGGCTGGAGCAACTGGAGAAGAAGCGGCTATCCGGTATTGACACCGGTCGTTTATCCCGGCAATGTGACCAATGGCACAGTACCGCGCCGTTTCCCTTATCCGCTTGCTGAAGCAAATACCAATCCGACCAATTATAAAACTGCGCATGATGCAGTACCGGGTGGAGATCTGTTGTCAGGACGTGTTTGGTGGGACAAGCCTTAAACAGAAGATAAACCTTATTACCGACTACCATAACTAAAAAGCCATCCTGCAAAAGGATGGCTTTTTAGTTATCATTTTATTTACTCACTGAACTTCTATCTCATCCACAAATAACCATGCTTTATGATCTGCTCCTGGCATGCCGGTCGGAATGGTCCCTTTGTTCTTTATCCAAACGCGTAAATAACGCGCTTTAACGGGTGAGGACAATTCAAGCTTCAATGTTTTCTGATCTGTAATTACACTGGCAGTCCCGATAGAATTGAATTGCTTTCCGTCTGAAGACGTAAACACTTCCATTCCCTGGGGATAATAGATCCAGCTTCCTCTTTGCTCCAGTGTATGTGCAATGATCTCATTGATGCTGGTAAGTTGTCCAAGATCAATAGTGGCATCGCAATCCGTTCCTTCAAAACCGAGAAATTCCCTTGATCTTGCCATGCCTTTTTCATTCTGCACACCGTTGACCAGGGTGAATGCACCATCACTGGCATATTTGCTGGCAGGTGAGGTAGACAGGGTTATTTTTTTGCCTGTAGCTTTATTGAATCTGAACTCCTGCGAAATGCCATTGCCTTTTACCATTTTATCCATTACACTCCATCCTGTAATGGCAGTGGATGAAGTGATGGGCACAGTTGTTTTATACAACATCCCCTCCGTAGGTGTGGGCACAAAAGAAAGGCCGGCAGCATGCTTTTTATAACGGATCTGTGCAGAAGGCTGCCTGGTTTCCAGTTTCCATAGAACGCCTTTATTGCCCGGAGCAGGCAGTATGCCTGAACGAAGATCAAAGAACGCCCTGCTATAGTTTGCTTTCCATAAATTGTAACGATTGAATTGCACCTGCAATCTCTTCTCAAAATCATTCCAGTTCTTTTTTTGCGGAGCGCTCCACAACACTTCGCTTAAAGCAGTAAGCCGGGGAAAGATCATGTATTCCACTTTGCGAGGGTTCTTTATGTATTCAGTCCACAGGTTGGCTTGCGCGCCCAGTATATATTTTCCTTCTGCAGAATCAAGCACAGCAGGGATCGGGTTATAATTATATACTTTCTCCAGGCTAACAAACCCACCGATAGTTACAGAATCTTCATTGCTGGTTTGGGAATAATCAAAATATGCATAATCGGTTGGCGTCATCACCACTTCATGATGCTGTTTTGCTGCTGCAATACCGCCTGCTTCACCACGCCAGCTCATCACTGCGGCATTGGGGGCAAGACCACCTTCCAGTATCTCATCCCAGCCAATCAGTTTGCGTCCTTTGCTGTTAAGGTATTTTTCCATCCGTTGAACAAAATAGCTTTGCAGTTCATGTTCATCTTTCAATCCGTTCTCCTTCATCCGTTGCTGGCAGAGAGGGCATTTTTTCCAGTTGGCCTTGGGGCATTCATCTCCGCCGATATGTACCATCCGGGAAGGGAAGAGGGGCAGCACTTCATCCAATACATCCTGCAAAAATTGAAATGTATTTTCCTTTCCTGCGCAAAACACATCGTCAAAAACACCCCAGGTTTGCTGCACCTGCTTGCCCGTGCTGTCGCCGGCCCAGGCACAATCTTTTGGATAATAATTTTTCGTCGGCTCTTCGGGGAAGCAACTTAATTCAGGATAAGCTGCGATTGCTGCAGAAGCATGCCCCGGCATTTCGATCTCCGGCAATACTGTGATATGGCGCTGTGCTGCATAAGCCACTACTTCTTTTATTTCTTCCTGTGTATAAAAACCTCCATAGCGTAATCCATCATTACCGGTGCCGGGATAACGGCCAATGATAGTGCCGTTCCTCCATCCACCCACTGTTGTCAATTTGGGATATTTCTTTATTTCTATTCTCCAACCCTGATCATCCGTTAAGTGCCAGTGGAAATAATTCATCTTATGCAAAGCGAGATAGTCGATATATTTCTTTACAAAACTGACGGGGAAGAAATGACGGCCTACGTCCAAATGCATACCGCGATAATTAAAACGCGGAGCATCCTGCACAGACACAACTGGTATTTTCAATACAGCCGATCTGTTGAGCGGTAAAAGCTGCACCAGGGTTTGCATGCCGTAAAAAGTTCCGGCATACGTGTCGCCACTGATAGAAATGCCTGCTGCATTCGCTTCAAATGAATAACCGTCTTTATCAGGAGCTTTGATAAATTTTTTGGTATAAAAACGGATGGCATTTTTTGCAGGTGTTTTGCTTACCGGCAGGCTGAATCCATAAAACTCCTGCAGGTAATTATTGAAAAACTCTGCCGCAGGCAGATCACCATCATCCTGTACTACCAGGGCCGTGTTTTTTCCAAGATTAAAATAGCCTGCACCGCGCTTCAGCGAAGCAGGTTGTGGAATAATCGTTATTTCCTGTGCGGAAAGCGCAAAAGGCAGGAATAAAAAAATAAAGGATTTGATCAATGATCTCATAGCAAACGTTTTATTAAATACAGTACCCGTGTGAAGGATATTGTAACCGTTTATTCCATCACTGGCAGCACTACATTACTGCTGTTTTTCCCATCATGATAGATCTTAATAGTGGCACGTTGAAAATCCTTTGCGTCCATGCCTGGTATGTAACCGAATTTCTGCGGGTTTCTGTCAACCAACGGGAACCAACTGCTTTGTACCTGCACCATAATGCGATGACCTTTTTTAAAGGTGTGCGCCACTTCATTTAATTTAAAAGATACCTTTTCAATTTTATCTTTTACGAATGGTTCCGGTTTGGAAAAGCTGTTGCGGAATTTTCCACGGAATACTTCAGCTCTTACCATCTGTTGATAGCCGCCCATAGGAGTGGGGCGCTGGTTGGGCCCGGCCGCAGGCAACACATCATTCTCCGCCCACACATCGATCACCTTTACGATAAAGTCTGCATCAGAACCTGTAATGGAAACAAGCAGATTGGCAGCGATTTCGCCGGTAAGTGTAAGGTCCTGCGTAAGCGTATCCGTCTCAAAACTGATCACATCCGGCCGTTGCGCAGCAAAACGCTGGTCTTCCACCAGGTATTCATTGTTCCTGCGTCCGCTTACCACACTGGTGTAGGGAACGGGTTTATTGGGATCGCTGATATAATCGGTAAAGCTGTTGGCGCCGGTAGGTTTGCTGGTCGACAATTTGCCTGCCGGCTGAAAATAAAAAGGAGTGGGGCGACTATTGGCCGGAGGCCATACATTGTAGTTTTTCCATTGATTGGACCCTGTTTCAAAAAGGGTCACTTCCGCCTGATCAAAACTGCCTTTATCTTTTAAATAGTAATTGAAGAATTTGGTTTCAATCTCATCCTGGTAATATTTGTTCAGGTCTGTACCGAAATGATACTGGCCATAGCTTGTCCAGGAAGGAGCCGCCCATCCGCCATGCGTCCAGGGGCCCATCACCAGCCGGGCATTATTGCCTGGTGATTGTTTTTCTATGGCAGCATAGGTCTTCAATGCGCCAAACATATCTTCCGCATCAAACCATCCGCCTACAACCAGCACTGCCGGTTTGATATTTTTCAGATGCTGGCGGATATTGCGGGATTGCCAGAACTCATCATAAGTATCATGCTTGATCACCTGGCGCCATACACTATTGCTGTCATAAAAATATTTTGCGGTATTGGCATTCTTTAAAGGACCAAAATCAAGGAAGAATTTATAGGCATCCGTGTAGCGTGCACGGAAAAACGGTGTATAGCTTTCGCCATTCTCTGCTTTGGGGCCATCAAAACCGCTATAGAAACCAAAATTATCCAGCAGAAAAAAAGCACCATTATGATTGCAGTCGTCACCCATGAACTCGTCCGACATCGGGGCCTGTGGTGATACGGCTTTCAACGCAGGATGTGCATCCGGCAAAGCTGCGGAAGAATAAAAACCTGGAAAGGATATACCATAAATACCTACACGTCCATTATTGTTGGTATTCTTCAGCAGCCATTCAATAGTGTCGTAGGTATCGCTTGATTCATCCACATCTTTATTGGATTTTTTATTATCGATAGCCGGTGTCATTTCCCGGAAGCTTCCTTCGCTTTTATAACGGCCACGGGCATCCTGGTACACAAAAATGTATTTCTCTTTCATCAAAGAAGTGTTAGGGCCAAGACGGGGACGGTAATTGGCTTCCCCATAAGGCCGACAGGAATAGGGCGTTCTTTGCATAAGGATGGGATATTTCTGGGAAACGTCTTTAGGCGTATAAACAGCCGTATACAATTTGATGCCATCCCGCATCTGGATATAATATTCTTTCTTGGTAAAATTATCTTTTACCCAGGCAGCGTCTGCATCTGCCTGTGCAACTGAAATAAAAGGACAGAGGAGTAAGAGGTAAAAAACAAACCGTTTCATTTGTATATATTTAATCGTTTTTTGGCCAATCAAGAGACATTTCATAAGCATAGTTATGTAGTTTTGAAGCACTAAATGTACCCAATCTGTTTTGCCATAACCAATAAATTTTATGAACAATAACCAGCAGGTGATCGAACGGTTCTATAATGCGTTTCAGCAACTGGATTATGCAACAATGCAGGACTGCTACAGCGATGATATTATTTTCAGCGATCCTGTTTTTGGCTTGCTGAAAGGGGAGGAAGCAAAAGCCATGTGGGAAATGCTGTGTAAAAATGCCCGGGACTTCAAGCTTACCTATTCCAATATAGAGCTGCTGGATGAAGAATATGCCACCTGCAAATGGACGGCTTCCTATATTTTTTCCAAAACAGGCAATAAAGTGGAGAATAAGATCAAAGCCTATATGCGGTTCAGGGATGGTAAGATCATTGAGCACAGCGATGCATTCCGGCTCAGCACCTGGCTGGGTCAGGCAATGGGATGGAAGGGAGTGCTGTTTGGATGGACAGGTTTTATGAAAAGGGCCGTGCAAAAGAATGCACGGAAGAGCCTTAACGCATTTATGAATAAAAAAGGATGATACCTGCCGCTATAGACAGATACCATCCTTGCTAATAATATCGCTTAATCTTCAAGCACACCAAATTTACCTGCGCTCACATCATTGATCGCCTGCTCCACTTCCGCCCAGGTATTCATTAAGAACGGGCCATACCGGGCAATCGGTTCATCGATCGGCTCCCCGGAAAGCACCAGTAATACAGTGTCTTCACTGGCTGTAACCTGTATTTTCTCCCCATCATTTTTAAACAAAACAAAATGATCGGTTGGTGCGGTGGCATTATTGATAGAAGCACTGCCTTCAACCACCAGGATGCCGGTGTTATAGAAAGAAGGAAAATCCATTTCCAGCACAGCGCCTTTTTTCAGTTTGGCATTATACACCTGCAATGGGGTGAATGTAGAAGCAGCGCCTTTTACACCATTGAATTCTCCTGCGATGATCTCTACCACACCTTTATCATCAGGTAAACTATATCTGCCCATCATGCTGTTGGTGATCTCCTGGTATTTAGGAGGGCTCATTTTATATTTCGCAGGCAGATTCACCCAAAGCTGCACCATCTGAAAAAGACCGCCTTTGCGGCTGAATTCTTTTTCATGGTATTCTTTATGCAGCAAGCCGGAAGCCGCTGTCATCCATTGCACATCGCCTTCACGGATCACACCGCTGTTGCCACCACTGTCGTGATGCGCTACCTGTCCATGATAAGCGATAGTAACGGTCTCAAAACCGCGATGGGGATGCACGCCTACACCGCGGGGCTCTTCCCTGGGACTGAACTCCACTTTTGAATTATAATCCAGCAGAAAAAAAGGGCTCATCCTTTTTTTACCGATCACATTATTGGGAAAAAAATTATGCACCCTGAACCCATCACCCACCATGTGGGGAGGAGGAGGGGCGATAATTGTTTCGATCGTTTTTATATTGCTCATATATGCTCCTTGCTTTATTTTTTATAAATGACTAATGTGTCTCTCACAATATTTATCCTTTGTGCTCTTCGTTGTCTCGGTGGGAGATTGATTCCCACCGAGACAACGAAGAGCACAAAGAAAGATTGAACTGAAGGGAATAAACTTTTTAAGCAGTGGGCTTACACTGAAATTCTCTCCGGAAGCAATTTCTCCGCCAGCCAGATAAACTCCGTCATAAAGTTGTGGACCTTATTGGCAAAGCTTTCGTCTAACAGTGTGCCATCCGCACTGAATTTTTGATCTACGAAAGGCACGAGCAGCAAGTAAGGGGAAGCAAGACCAAAGAGGGCAGGGATCAGCAGCAATAACTGCTGTGAAGCCCGCAAGCCACCTAATGATCCCGGCGATGCGGTCACAATGCCAAAAGGTTTATGATGCTGCTTGGGATAATGGTCCAGCAAGTTCTTCATAGCTGGCGAATAGCTGCCATTGTATTCCGGTGTCAAAAGGATAAAGGCATCCGCACCAAATATCCTTTCGCTTAGCGGGCGGAATTGCTCCGGCGTTTTTTCCACGCTCACAAATACTGCCTGCGCCATCGGCAATTCCCAATCTTTCATGTCGATCAACCCTGCTTCATGCGGCGTGTTCTGGTCAATCCAGTGCTGCAAGTATAAAGCCACCCGGCGGGTGACACTATTTGGACGGGGGCTTCCCGATATAATTTCAATTCTCATTTTTCGTGTTATTGAATATAAAGGTACGAAATTAATGTTTAAACATCAAATTATGGCATTGCTTTAACAGAAGCGATCAGGGGTATAAACATTTTGCCAACATGCCTCCAGGATGCGCCTGAAAATCATAATTTCGGCAACCTAAAGATATACAATGATCAACCGCAGAAAGTTCATCTTATCATCCGTATTCAGTTCAGCCGCCGTGCTTGCCGGCAAGCTGGCTGCAAGTCAATCTGCTCCCCGCAACCTCAAAGGCAACCCCATTGTGATCTCCACCTGGGATGCCGGCCTTTCCGCCAACCGGGCAGCCTGGGAAATACTGGGAAAAGGCGGCCGTGCTTTGGATGCTGTAGAAAAAGGAGTAATGGATACCGAATCTTCCATTAATTGTTGCGTGGGTCTTGGTGCCAATCCTGACCGTGACGGATTCGTGACCCTCGATGCCTGCATTATGGACGAGTTTGCCAATTGTGGCAGCGTGGCATTCCTGGAGCGTATCAAACACCCGGTCTCTGTTGCCCGCCGGGTAATGGAAAAAACGCCGCATGTAATGCTGGTCGGCAGCGGTGCCCAGCAGTTCGCTATCGCAGAAGGCTTTCCTTTGGAAGAGCAAAAACTGTCAGAGAGCGCGCAGAAAGCCTATACAGAATGGCTTAAGACATCAGAATACAAGCCTGTGATCAATATCGAGAACAAAGGGCATGGGCCTTATGCACCCACGCAATTTGAGAATGGCGAGTGGAACCATGATACGATCGGCATGGTGGCCATGGACGCTAATGGCAACCTGAGCGGAAGCTGCACCACCAGCGGCATGGGTTTCAAAATGCGGGGACGCCTCGGTGATTCCCCCATTATCGGAGCAGGATTGTTTGTTGACAATGAAGCAGGCGCCTGCACCGCCACCGGGCAGGGAGAGGATGTGATCCGTGTTGCCGGTTCCCATACCGTGGTAGAACTGATGCGCCAGGGACTTTCTCCTGAAGCTGCCTGCAAGAGCGCCATCAACCGGATCATCCGTATAAAAGGAGAGAAGGCCAAAAGCATACAGGTAGCATTTCTTGCACTTAATAAAAAAGGACAGGTGGGTGCTTATGCTATTCAGAAAGGGTTCAGCTATGCGATAAGGACAAATGCAGGAGAGAAGCTGGTACCGGCAAAGAGTTTTTATAGTTGAGCCGATGCCCGATGACCGGCTAACCAACTACCCTTTGAATTAACACAATCACAACCATGAGTTATTTAATAGAAATAGCCACTTCTGATTTTTTAACCACCCGCGCCGCCGTAGAAGGCGGCGCAGACAGGATAGAACTTTGTGCAAACCTGGCAGAAGGCGGCACCACGCCATCTGCCGGCTTGGTCCGGAAATGCAGGGAGGTCTTTAGCGTGTTGCTTTACCCGATCATTCGGCCAAGAGGTGGTGATTTTCTTTATGCAAAGGAAGAATTTGATATTATGCTGCATGATATCAAGCTCTTCAAAGAATATGGCTGCGATGGAGTGGTGATCGGTTTACTGCAGGCAGATGGCACCATCGATATTTCCCGTACGGCCAAACTGGTGGAAGCTGCTTATCCTTTAGGTGTTACTTTCCATCGCGCTTTTGACCGCTGCCTCGATCCTTTTGCTGCAATGGAACAACTGATCGGTATTGGCTGTGAAAGGATACTGACCTCGGGCCAGCAACCCGAAGCTCCTGCCGGCGTTGAGCTCATAGCAAAGTTGAACCAGGCAGCGGACAACCGCATCATCATTATGCCTGGCAGCGGTGTGCGGGTAGACAATGTGCGGCAACTGGCCGATCAAACCGGTTGCACGGAACTGCATTCTTCCCTGCGCCGAAAAGTGAAAAGCGACATGCAATTCATCCATCCTGCTTTTGCTTCATCAGAAGAAAGCTATATGAACAATGCAATTGATGCAGAAGAAGTGCGTCAATTGAAAAAAGCACTGACAGGCAATTAAGCCAGGATATTTAAAACATAAACCATCACCCTTCATGCGTACCATACTGTTGCTGTTTGCTTCAAACATCTTCATGACCTTTGCCTGGTATTATCATCTTAAGCATGCAGGATGGCCCTTATGGAAAGCGATCCTGCTTAGCTGGCTGATAGCATTAATTGAGTATTGCCTGGCTGTGCCCGCCAACCGTTTTGGTCACGCTGCCGGGTTCAGTCTTTTTCAATTAAAGATCATCCAGGAGGTGATCACCCTGCTGGTATTCGCTGTTTTTGCTGTATGGGTAATGAAGGAGGCTTTTCACTGGCGTTACCTCTTGAGCTTTGCCTTCCTGCTGGGAGCTGTATACTTTATGTTTACCAAAAGATTTGGCTGAGCAGGTTGCTTATAATGCTTTTGCCAATTGGTCCAGTATTTCCTTTACAGAGGGCCTTTTCTTATAATCAGGATTGAAAAAACGATAGATGACCGTTGATTCTTTATCGATAATATACGTTGCGGGAACAGGAAGATAATTCCCGTTCTTTCCATTGATCTCGTCTATCTTGATACCGGCATTACGGTACCTGGTAAGCGTATTTTCCGGTACTTCAAATTCCACATCATAGGCTTTCATGATCTTGAGCCCTTCATCGTGCAACACGGGATATTCAGCTTTTGTTTTTTCCACGGTCTTCGCAACGTTCTCCGGCAATTCAGGTGTCACCGCTACCAGTGTTGCGCCTTTATCTTTGATCAATTGCAGGGAATCTTCCAGCTTTTGAAGATATTTATTACAATAAGGGCACCATTCTCCACGGTAAAAGACCAGCACTACTTTTCCTTTCTTCAAAAGGTCTTTCAGCCGCACTTCATTTCCATTCTGGTCTTTAGCTTTGAAGTCCGGAGCTTTGGAATTCAGGAATAAACCTTCAGGCGCTTCCTGCGCAAAAAGGGAACAAGCGGAAAACAACAGGGCAATAAGAACGGTGATCTTTTTCATATTGTAAGATATGCTGACAAATCTACAACAGCCGGCCTGCTTAAAGAATGGTTGCTTATGGGTATTAACAAAATCTTGATTTGCCTTATATTTATTGAACTTAACTGCTAAATAATGAGTGAAAAACATTCAATCCGATTCGTACTGTATGCATTGCTGGGATTATCACTTACCACTGCCGGTATCATCAGCCTTGTTTATGGGTTAGCCACTAAAGCCTCCAACGACTGGGTTTTCTGGGCTGCTATTTCCGCTTTTTGCATCAATGCCGGACTGCTTCTGCTGGGAAGCAGCTTTGTACATAAAATAAAAGCTGATCTGGCCGGAAGAAGAAGGCAACATCATTAGCCGGAAGTTTACGGAGTGACCTGCGCTCTTCTCATTTCTATTTTTGCATCAGGTGTGGTAGTGGCGGCATCCACAAAATGCTCATCGTATACCCATCCGATATTCCTTACATAATAATCACGGTAAATTCCATACACGGACGTTCCATCAATAAAGGACCCGATGCCCGGATCAATCTCGTATTTTTCTTCCATTACAATAGTGTTGGGATAAGTAACCGTTCCCAATGAAGTAGTAACAATGTGATTGACATCTTTCTGAATAATAGTAAACTTAATTCTCACTTTTACCGGCACACCCTGAATAACCCCGGAATATTCAGCCGTTGTCCAGGTATGGCCTACAGCCTGGTCATCCTTCAGGAAAATGAATTCCACTTTTTGTGAGGCATCGAAGAACAGGTAGTCCTTAAGGTCTGAATAACGATAGTATGCTCCACCGGCTTTACGATAGCTGTCCATATCCTGGAAAGGCATGGTCGCCAGATCCACAGTGCCTTCAAATGTATTAAAGGGATTTCCGCCGATCGTTACAGTACCGGGTTTTGCTCTTATCAATATGGAATCACTTTCATTATCATCCAGTTCATAACTCCAGTTGCTGCCTGCTGTGCGGGGGAAATAATCTTTTTCTATCGGTGTCCCCAACACATCAACAGAAAAGCTGCAAGTGGTGGTGCCGGCCGTTACAGGAATATCGGTAGTGCCTGCGGCAACAGGAGTACCGGAACCCTTGAGCGTAATGATTTGTGCACCGGTAAGCAAAGTGCCTGTACCGGTAAATGTCATCCCATTGCTGGCAGTAGTGCTGATGGAATAAGTGCCTGCTGTGGTCACATTCACTTTTATATCTATCGTATTGCTGAGGGTGAGTGGCACGCCCATCACATAATCTCCATTTGGCACAAAGTCCATACAGGTGCCCGGGCTGCCATTGAACGTGAACTCTGCAGGGCCTCCGCTGCCTGCCGGCAATACCGTAACAGGGATAATACATTCTGAAGTGCCGTACCTGACAGTGAAATTATCGATGCTTTCCAGAAGAGGAGTGCCATTGCCTTGAAGGGTCACTGTATTCATGCCGGTAGCAACGAAACTGCCGCTGCCGCGGAAATAATAACCGTTCACTGTATCCGTATAGATCAGGTAAGGGCCTGTTTTCAGCACATTTACCTGCACTTCGATCGTATTGCTTGCGCCTACCAGTTCCACACCCGCTTCATAGGTTCCTCCAATTTCTTTGGGCAAACAGTCGCCGGTAACATCACTCTGAAGCGTACCTTCCGAAGAAACGCCTTCTCCGTTTTCAAAGCTTGCTTCTTTCTGACAGGAATAGAGCAGAATCAGGCCGGTCAGCAATAACCCGCATAGTTTCTTCATAAAAGGTATAATTAGAATGCCTAAAAATAAGAGTTTTTTCCGAGCCGGTTGTGACTCATTTTGGGGTTTCTTAATAGCTGTTTAAAGTTTAATCGCTAAAAATCAATATGGGCTGCCACTGATTTTAAACCTTTAAACCATTAAGCTTTTAAACTGAGTCACTGCGCCGGAATGGCCGGTCCCATAAAATAAACGAAGCAGGGAGGTTTACTGTTGCCTTCGTTGTATTTTTGTGTAAAATTACCATAGTCAAATGCGTCTCCTGCCCCTGTTAATACTGTCCCTGTTGAATAGCCTTATTTCCTTCGCCCAGCCGGCCGGCCCCATTGTGCAGAATGCCGATGAGTTTGAAAAGAGCATCCGGGCGGGCAAGCCCCTGATCCTCGACGTGCGTACAGACAAAGAATTCCGCTCAGGGCATATCAGCCAGGCCATGCAGGCCAACTGGAATGACAGCGTGCAATTCAGGGAAAGAATAAAATACATAGATCCTCATCAACCGGTGTATGTGTATTGCCTGGTAGGCGGCCGCAGCGCTGCTGCAGCTACATGGATGAGAAACCATGGTTTTTCACAGGTGATCGAACTGGAAGGCGGGCTCAATGCCTGGAAAAAAGCCGGTAAACCACTGGAAGGTTTCCAGAATGAGAAACAGATAAGCCTGGAAGAATATGAATCAATGATCCCCAAAACAGGAACCGTGCTGGTTGATATCGGCGCCGACTGGTGCCCGCCCTGCCGGAAAATGCAGCCGGTAACAGATGCATTGAAAAAAGACCCGTCCCTTCATTTTTCCATGATCAATATAGATGCCGGCACGCAAACTGAATTGATGAAAGCCCTCGATATCGATCCTATTCCTGTTTTCATCATTTATAAAAACGGGAAAGAAACCTGGCGCAAAGAAGGCATTGTTTCCCAGGAAGAATTTAAAAAACAATTACGCTAGGCTTGCGGATTTTTTTTAGCTATCTTTTCGGTCAAAGTACGGCTGATTAACCCAATCGATTATGCTATGAAATCTGCGTTCCGGTTTATATTCTTTTTCTTACCATCATTTTCTTCATTTCTTATTTCAGCGCAAAGCCCTTCAGTGGAAATACTGACCTCCGGTACTAAGACCAGCCTGCGCGGGCTCAGCGTCGTTAATGATAATATTCTCTGGGTAAGTGGCAGTGGTGGCATTGTAGGCAAAAGTAGCAATGGCGGAAAGACCTGGAAATGGATCACGGTGCCCGGTTTTGAAAAAACAGAATTCCGCGATATAGAAGCATTTGATGCCAATGTGGCCATCGTAATGGGAATTGGTGAGCCGGCTTACCTGCTGAAGACAAATGATGGCGGAGACACCTGGAAGGTCGTATATGAGAACAAGGAAAAAGGCATGTTCCTGGATGCAATGGATTTTTCTTCTCCGCGCGATGGCATCGTGATCGGCGACCCCATCAACGGAAAAGCCTTTATTGCATTTACACACGATAGCGGCAATACCTGGGAAGAGCTGCCTGCGGCAGATAACCGTGCAACACTGGATAGCGGTGAAGCATTTTTTGCAGCGAGCGGCAGCAATGTCCGCCTTTTTGAAAAAGGGCAGTATTATCTTGTCAGCGGTGGCACACGTTCCAGGCTTACAGGCCCGGATGGCACTGTTACGCTTCCATTGCTGCAGGGAAAAGAGTCCACCGGCGCCAATGCCATCGATATATTTGATAACGGCATTCCTGTTAAGCCCGGCAACCGCATGGTAATTGTGGGAGGTGATTTTGCAGCAGACTCTTCCCGCGAAAAGAATTGCGTGTACACCACCAATGGTGGAAAAACCTGGCGCACGCCCAAAACTCCTCCGCATGGCTACCGCAGTTGCGTGGAATATCTTTCCAAAAAAGATCTGCTGGCCTGTGGCCTTAATGGGGTCGATTATTCAGAAGATGGAGGAAAGAACTGGAAATGGATCAGCAAAGAAGGTTTCCATGTAGTCCGTATTGCAAAAGTGGGAACAATGATCTACCTGGCAGGAAATAAAGGAAGAGTAGCAAGGATCAATTGGGAAAGATGAGATTGATTTTATCTTCGTAGAGCAGATGGATTACATCAAAGAATATCGCCGTTTTATCTATGGTCATTACCTGGCCGATGGTGTGCGTATTACTGCCGGTGTATTATTGCCTTCACTGATATTAAGTTACTTCAACCAGTTGCAACTGGGCATTTATATTTCGCTTGGCGCGCTTTGCGTAAGCATTACCGATAATCCCGGCCCTATTCATCACCGCCGGAACGGATTGCTGATCTGCTGTGGCATTGTTTTTCTCGTTAGCCTGTTGGTAGGATTTTCTTTGCCGGTGAAATGGCTTTTCATGCTGGTGTTGCCGGTGCTGTGTTTTTTCTTTTCCATGATCGGCGTGTATGGAGCAAGAGCTACTTCCATCGGTATTGCCGCCCTGCTGGTGATGGTAATGATATCACATGAAGGATTGCACGGATGGCAGGTAGTTTATTTCGCCTTATATATTCTTGCAGGAGGCTTATGGTATACTTTGCTGAGCCTGGTGCTTTACAGCCTTCGTCCTTATAAACTGATACAGCAGGCGCTTGGAGAATACGTATTGTCTGCCGCCACTTACCTGCGGGCCCGTGCAGGCTTCTATGATCCCGATGCTGATATGGACGATTGCTATAGGGAATTGATGCGCGCACAGATCGATGTGCAGCACAAGCAGGACCTGGTAGCAGAACTGCTGTTCAAGACCAGGAGCATTGTAAAAGAATCCACCCACACCAGCCGCATCCTGATGATGGTGTTCCTGGATGTTTCCGATCTTTTGGAAAGGGCCATGACCTCGCACCAGGATTATAAAAAACTGCATGGTTTTTTTGATGACACGGGCATACTGGCGGAATACAGGGCCATTATCCTTTCCCTTGCAAATGAAATGGATGAAATAGGCCTTTCGCTTATCAGTGGAAAAGCTTCAGGCTATGATGCCGGTATCGATAAAGAACTGGTAACAGAACGCGAGCACCTGCAACAATTGCGGCTCAAATTGCTGAACCCTTCCAATCTCGAAGGATTCATCAGCCTCCGGCATATACTCGACAGCATTGATGATATTGCAGGAAGGATCCGCACGCTGCATCAGTACACTTCTTATGACAGGAAGCTGCGCAAAATAAAGGTCGATACGCCTGATCCATCCAAGTATGTGACGCGGCAGGCCATCGATCCGCAACAGTTCTGGGACAATTTCTCCTTGCAGTCAAATATTTTCCGGCATTCATTACGCATCACTATTGCAGCGTTTGCGGCTTATATAATAGGGCAGATGCTGCCATTCGGGCGCGGATACTGGATATTATTGACCGTTATCGTGATCCTGAAACCAGGTTATACACTAACGAGGCAACGGAATATCCAGCGTCTTACCGGCACATTGATCGGTGCAGCAATTGCAGGAGGCATATTGTTTTTTGTAAAGAACAATACGGTCATTCTTGTACTGCTTGCATTGAGCATGATCGGTGGTTACAGTTTTATGCGCTGGAAATACCTGGTGAGCGTAGTAATGATCACCATGTACCTGCTCTTCATGTTCCATATCCTTGAGCCGAATGATTTCAGGGAAGTAGTGCAGGAAAGGGTAGTGGATACTTTACTGGGATGCATCGTAGGCTTCCTGGCGTCTTATCTGTTGCCACCGATCTGGGAAAGGGAACAGATAGGGGAGTTGATGCAGCATCTTATCAACGATATCATACAATATTTTGAAACGATCGCATATGCTTTCACCGGTAAGCCTTACAATAAACAATTAAGCAAGGAAAAAAGAAAACAGGCCTGGGTTTCACTGGCCAACGTTACGGATGCATTCAACCGGATGCTTTCTGAACCCAAAAGCAAACGGCGGGATTATAAAGAGTTTCATCGCTTCGTAGTGTCTTCGCACATGCTGGTTTCGCATTTTGCCACGCTGGCTTATTATGCAGACAGTTTGCAACCAGAATATATGATGGACGATTATGATCCGCTGATCAAAGCAAGCATAACAGAACTGACCAATGCAGGACGTTTCCTGGAGAACCCCCATTTTGAAGCGCCTAAAAAAACAACCGATAATCCACAGGCATTGCTTGATCAAAAGATCAATGCATTAATGCAGACAAGGCAACAGGAACTGCGGCAGGGGCAACTGGAATCAACCGGCAAACGATACCTGAGCACATTCAAATCAATAACCGATCAATTTTATTTCGTTTATAAAACTTCGCAGGATGTGCATAAGATCTGCCGGTCTATTATTCTCAATTAGTGGAATTAGTGGTAGCTATATACACTACCTGTTGAAGGGTCTGTAAGCAAAAGATCATTCCTGTTATCAGAAATGACCTTTGCTTAATGAAAAAAATATGAATGCTAAATAGTGTCTGTTAATACCTGCGTCCACCACCACCGCCGCTACCGCCACGGTTACCACCAGGCCTGAATCCGCCACTGCCTCTGTTTCCACCGCCCTGACGGTTGCCCTGTTGACCACCTCCCTGGTATCCGCCACCACCGCCACTGCCACCGCGCTCATCAGCAGCTTTTACAACAAGCGGTTTCTTTCCTAATGAAATATCATTCAGACTTTCAATAGCATCTTTTGCTTCTGCATCATTCAGCATTTCTACAAAACCAAAACCTTTACTCTTTCCTGTTTCCCTGTCAATAGCTACTTTGGCGGAAACGATTTTTCCGAACTTTTCAAATATCTCTTCGAGTTCAGCATCGTCAAGATCATAGGGCAAGCCTGCTACGAAAATCTTCATTAGTTTAATTTTTACAAAAGTACACAACTTATGCATGGTATAGCATTCTAGGTACCTGATATTCCTATAAAAAATTTTCCTACCTGGGAGTTTTACCAGGCATGGGGTGAATATCTTTTGTTAATATGTAAGCATAACATATTGCAGGGCCAGGAACTTTTTTTTCTTAAAATAAAAAGCTGGCCATAAGCGGCCAGCTTTTGCGTGTAAACTCTTAGATGCATGTCATGCTATAATAAAACATCAGTTCAAACCGCCTCTTCTGGTTGGAGGTGTTTGAGCCGGCCATTTGCCTGGTTCTCCTGTGCGTGGGTTGGGAGGCAGCACGCTTTTTTCACGGGAGGTTTTTACAGGGTCTTCACAAGCCATGTACACCAGTATTGCAGCCAGTATCGCATTGCTTCTGACATCATCAAAAACGATCTTATCATAAGTATCGCGGTTGGTATGCCAGGTGTAGCTGCCATACGACCAACTGGTGGAGCTCAATGAAAAAGCCGGAGCGCCTGCTGCTACAAAAGAAGCAAAGTCTGAACCACCGCCACCGGGTGAGCCGGGGAAACGGGTCTCGATCTGTGTGCGGATATTTGCAGGCACTTTTGAAAGCCAGCGGGTCAGGTATTCATAAGAATTCAGAAAACCCTGGCCGGAAAGGTTAACCACTCTGCCGGTACCATTGTCCTGGTTGAACAATACCTGCAGATTTTTTACGATCTCCGGATGGTCTTCCACAAAAGCCCTTGATCCGTTCAATCCCTGCTCTTCACTGCCCCAATGTCCTACCAGGATAGTGCGCTTTGGATTGGGGTATATTTTTTTCAGTATCCGCATAGCTTCCATCATCACGAGGGTGCCGGTACCATTGTCTGTGGCGCCGGTGCCACCATCCCAGGAATCAAAATGCGCGGAAAGCATTACATATTCATCCGGTTTTTCAGTGCCTTTTATTTCTGCGATCGTATTGAACGTGGGTACTACGCCCAGTTCTTTTGAATCTGTACGCACACTGATCTTTGGTTTGATATCCGATTCAGTGAGGCGGTACAGCAAACCATAATCTTCCAGGGAAATATCCACGGTAGGAATTTTAGTAGTGTTGGCGCTGAATATTTTGTTGACACCAAAACCATTTGACCAAAGGGAAGATACTATGCCGGCAGCACCTGCTTTTTCGAGTGCCAGTGCCAGGTTCTTACTGGTAAGGCCTGTTTTGCGGATGCGTTTGCCCCAGGCTTCCTGTAATGCAGCCCTTTCTTTTTTCATTTTTTCAAATGATTCCTTGGTAGCAAATTCTTCCCAGTTATAATCAGGACGGCCTGTTGGCTGCATCATGGAGATCAGTACAAACTTGCCTTTTACATTGGGCAACCATTGCTGAAAGGCGATCGAATCGGCCACATCGGCCAGTATGATCGTTTCGCCGGTAATGGTTTTACCGCCGGTGCTTGGGCTCCAGGCCAGTTGTGTGCCTTCCAGTGATCTCACGCGAGGATAGATCATATCGATATGTGAAACGCCTCTTTCCCAACCTCTCCATTCACCCCATTTTTCATTGCGGGCGGGGATGCCCCAGCTATTGTATTTGGCCACAGCCCAATCATTGGCCTGTTTCATTTGTGGGGTGCCTACCAGCCTGGGACCGATGCCATCCATCAGTTCATGCGCCAGGGTTTGCAATTGAGAGTTTTCGGTGGCTTCCTTCACAATGCCTTTTACTATTACGGAGTCATTGACCTGCCCGAAAGCGAGGCTTCCTGCCAAAAGACAGGCAGGAAGAAAGAGCGTGCTTGTTTTTTTCATACTAATCAAAGATTTAGGAAGTTGTTTTACTGGTCGAATATATGGAATCATCTCAACTTATCCGCTGTTGCAAAGCAACGCTTTTACCGGTTGCCCTGTCAGCACCGGATAAACCCCTATTTTTAGTATAAACCCAATTGCCATGACCACCACACTGAAACACTGCCAACGCTTTTTAATTACATCCGCATTGCTATTGCTGCTGTTTATAGAAACAACTGCACAATCAACCAATCATCCTTTTATGGTTTCGTTTACCGGCGGCTTATCTTTTCCAATTGGCCGGTTTGCGGATAATAATGTCGCCAACCTGAACACAGGATCAGATATGATAGGTGCTGCCAAAACAGGATGGAATGGCAATATTCAACTCGGCTATCAGTTGAACACTCATTTTGGCATTGCACTTACCGGAGGAGTAAGCAAATACGAACGGGATGGGAATATGTTTGTAAAATATTATGAGAATATCTATGGAAATAAGAGCACAGTGGATTCAAAAAAATGGAGCGTGTTCAAACTGCTGGCAGGCCCCACTTATACTGCTGCTGTAAGTAAAAAAGTATTATTCCGGTCAGGCCTCTCGGCAGGCATTGCCAAAACAGCAGTACCGGGCTATAGCTATGCCACCTACAATCCCAATGGAGAGATATTAGGAGCAGGTGCCGTCAGCAAAGCAAAAATGCCTGCAGCATTTGCTTACCAGGTGAATGCAGGGTTAGGCTATGAACTTGGAACAGTTTTGCTGTTGTTTGACATGAGTTATTTTGATGCCACTGCCACTGATAAGCGCATACCTTTTACAGGTGGCCCGGTTGTGATCACCATTAACCCACAGCCGGTAACCTCTCAGATCAAAGAAAAGTATAAGCTCAGTGCATTCTCAGCTACGCTGGGCATTGGTTTGCGCTTTTAACTTATTTCAGCATCGTCATCGAGCTGCAGGTGATCAACTGATCTTTGCCATATACGCTTCGAAGAAGCGGTTGAAGGAGCGGCTCTTTAATATTTTTTCAAAAAGGAATATGCCGATGGCTGCACAAAGTATACCGGCCAACACGTCCAGTACATAGTGATGACTGGTGTATACTGCCGAAAACCATATACCCACTGTTACCAGCATAAAAAGGAGATTGAAATAACCCAGCTTCTTTTTAAACCCATAATACACTACGATCAGCGGATAAGCCGAATGAAGCGAAGGCATGGCGGCAAACACGTTGGAACTTTTTGCATAAATGGATTGGAAAATGGTGACACCAAAATAATCATCAAAGCGGGCAAGTCCGGCTGTGCTGCCCGGTGTGTTCAATTCAGCCACCAATCCATGTTGCTGCAGATACCAGGGTGGGGCAGCAGGATAAGTGTAGTAACCAACAAAACCTACCAGGTTGACCAGGAAAAAAGTGAGGCTGAACTGCAGGAAAAGCCTGCGGTCAGTAAAAAACAAATAAGCTGCAAAAGCCAGCGGCACGGGTATCCAGCACAGATAAAATATACCGCTAAGGATATCGAAGAAGGTGGAATGATGCTGCAGGAAATATTCATTTGGCGTAACAACCGTTCCGCCGGAATGAATGCCAAACACCGCTTTCTCTGCTGCATGAAGACTGCCCGTGTGCACATCACCAAAAAGGTAATTGGGAAAAGCCTTCATGTAATCAAACAGTATCCAGTAGACGATGAAGACAGAAAAACCAATAATGAATTTACGGGTGAAACCGGAAGCATAATACAGCAGGTTGAACAAAATCACCAGGAATACCTGGTCCGACTTGAATCCCACCAGTAAGGCGGATATCAGGAGATAAGCCGCCGATAAAAGAAAAGTGATCAGCAGGTCTCTGGAAGTAAATAATCCAGGCTGCCCCTGGATTGTCTTCATGCTTTGTGCTTCTTGGGAAAACCTGACCGGAAGATCTCATCCCAAAGTGAAGTACTTACGCCATATCCTTTGGTTGAATCATCGTAGTGGTGCAACATGTGATGCTGCTTCACTCTCTTCATCAGGGAACTTTTAAAATTATAGTGATGCATGGCATAATGCATCATATCATATATAAGATAGCCGGTGATAAAGCCGGGGTAGAATGACCACAAATAAGCTTTCTCTTTAAAGAACAAGGAGAAGAGGAAATAAAACCCGACTGCCAGGGGAACGCTGGCAGAAGGTGGCATCACCAGCCGTTTTGCATCTTTTGGATAATCGTGATGCACGCCATGAAAAATAAAATGCAACCGCAGCGCCCATTTCGCTTTGGGCACAAAATGGAACACATAGCGGTGCAGCAGGTATTCCGTAAGGGTCCATACGGCAAGCCCGCCGATAAACCACAGTGCAAACATCCCGATATTCAACGGAGCGGTCAATGCCCGATAGGAAAAATAGATGACCACAGGTACATATACAAAAAGCGGCACTGTAAAATGAACTTTAGATAAGCTCTCCAACAGATTGCTTTTGAACATCCTTGTGGACTCAGAGGAATTAGAAATATAGTTCTTCTTCATGTACGCAGGTTTAAAAACGGTCCGGCTATTTCAACACTTTCTTTCTTTCCACCACCTCTGTTCCTGTGGCCGGGTCTGTTCCTTTTACTTCAAAATATTCAATGTTGGGCGACCAGAACGTACCGCCTTTGTTGATCTTGATAAAGATACTTTTAAGAATGACCATTTTTTCATTCACCGTGGCAAACACATGGTATTTGCCATCTGCCGCTTTGGTCAGGAACATCGGGTACCTGGAATAAGACACAAAATTAAGCTTGTATTTGCCATCTTCCAGCCGTTTTGTTTTGATCCCGTAGGCAAATTTACGCTGTATAAAACTAAGCTCCTCTTTTTGCCCTTTTTCTGCATACCTGATCCAGTATACATGAACAGGGTTGTCTTTATCCAGTTCTCCATTATCTTCCAGGCGCAGGTCACACATGATCGTATTCGTGTTCGGGTTGCGCTGCAAATAAAACAACTGCTCGCTGGTGGCTGGTGGTGTCGGGAAACTCTCCTGTGCCGTGGCTAACATGCCCCAGCAGATAAACAGAGCCAGCAGGCCCTTCTTATGTAACATATCTGATCTTTAAAATTTATTCCTTTTTATATATTAATTCCTTTCTGCCTCCAGCAGTTCATATATCAAACAACTCAACGGGCTTCTTGTTTATCCAATGCTTTTTTTGCATCTATCAACCGTTTTATGGCTGTAATATTGGTCAGTACAGCCATTATGGTAATAGGAATGGTGAAAACAGACATGGTTTCGAATACCGGGATCGGCAGTCCCTGCACCGATACTTTATAATCGCCGCCGATAATGCTGCCAGTGATCCCGCAGGCAATAGCCGATACGCCTGTCAGCACCACCCGTTCCGGTCTTTGCATCAAGCCGCCTTTATTCTCGATCCCCAGGCCCTCACTGCGCGCCCTGGTATAGCTTACCATCATGGAACCGATCAGGGCGATAAAGGCAAAGATCGAGCTCAGGAAATAGTGATGCGCCACCAGGTAATAACAGATCCCGAGAAACATGATGCATTCACTATAGCGGTCCAGCACAGAATCGAACAGGGCCCCGAATTTGGAACTCATATTGCCCAGCCGCGCCACCTGTCCGTCGAGCATATCAAACAACCCTGCAAAAAGGATCAGGCCGCCGGCCCAGCCAACATAGGAAAGATCACCACGATGGCCTTTTTCACCCCCTTCGATAAAAATGATCGCCACCACTACATTCAGGATCAAACCCGTAATGGTTACGGCATTGGGTGTGAATCCGATCTTGATCAGGCCTTTGACCAATGGGTTAATGATAACATAAATACCTTTCTGCAGGCGGTCCCTTGTACTGGGCATTGCTCTATAATTTTGAATCGTTAGAATTCGAATCGTATACGGCCCCTGATACCCCATTCCGGCACGTTCGGGTGCTCCAGGTAACTCAGCCTTTTCACCACATCCAACCTTAATATTTTAAATATATTACCGATACCCACACTTGCCTCCATATATGGCTTGCGGTTGAGCGTAAAGGTAGTGGGATTACCCTGATCATCCGTAGGGAAACGGAGCGTATGCTGATTGAATGCCGGGTTGTTCTCATCCCTCATCCCTCCATACAAAAATTTGAAACTCGCCACTTCCCGCAGCTTCAGTTTCTTCAACAATGGTATCTTATTAAAGATAAGACCATTTAAAAAATATTCCGTGTTCAAAGACACATAGCGGTCACTTACAAATTCCATAAAATTCATCATATTGAATGAATAGAACTGGTAAGAATAAGTCTGGTTGGCACGGTGAATGCTCAACAGCGGATAAGGCACTTTTCCAAATGTCTGGCCGCCTTCCACAACAATATCCGCAAAGCCGAACTGCGATAAATAAAAGCGTTTGAATGCGCTCAATGTTATATTCTGATAATTGTATTCTCCACCCAAAAGGCCTTTGATCCCCGCAAGAAACCTTACCCGGAAAATGGGATACTTATTGAAAATGGGTATCCGGTAATTTTTGCCCTGGTAGAATTGCTCATTGGGCGCCCAGCGAAGTTCGCCTGACAACTCTGTTGTTGTAAGGCTGGTCAGCGTATCATAACCAACCCCGCTGCCGCTCGGCTTGTCGTAGATGATATTGCCTGCAGGCATTTGTTCCCAGCGCTTAAACCCGAATGTGTAAGAAACATTTTTACCAAACTCCCTTACATATTCCGCCTTGGCGATCCTGTTATAAAGCCACTTATTGTTATCTCCCCGTTTGAAAGAAAGCAGGAAGTTATCTTCTGCCACAAACTGTAATTCCTGACCGGGGATCTTTGTATCATACTGATAGCTCAGGCGCAGGTAATTCAGCGGAAACGAGTAAATGGATTTATGATTGAATGAATAGGTGCCGGACAAATAATATTTCCATTTCTTATCCTTGAAACCATACGCCACATAATTCTCAAAATAAATATTGGGGCTCAGCCTGGTCGTTGTGCGTCCGCCGGCACGCAAACGGAATCCTTCCACCGGGTTAAAGCTATAGAAGGCATTTACAGGCCCTACTTCAAATATGCCAAACGATTTGTATCCCGCCAGCAGTAGGGTGGCCCAGTCCATCAGTCGCCTGTATGATTTCATTTTTACCAGGCTATCCATGTTTGTGTACACGGAAGATTCTGTTTCAGTCAGAGGCCTGTGACGGTTAGTTACCCAAAAACTGTCTTGTGACTGTGCAGGATTTTCAACCACTACCACATCTTTTCCGCGATACACACTATCCGGCGCAGGCTGATTGATGGTAAAATCTTTAAATGACACTGTTCTTTCTCCCATGATACCGCCATCTGCTTTTTTGGTCAGTGCGAACTCAGACAGCATATTGCTCATGATCACATGATAGCGGCCATCCGTTCCTCTTTCAAACTCCTGGTTGATGCGCAGTTCCCTCGACCAGTTGAGATTGGCATGCTTGCTCACGGCCATGGTTATTTTCTGTACGGCATAATTGCCATCGAGGGTAACGAACAATGAACCGCGGAACAAAAGATCATTCAGGTTGCGGGGAGTAAAAGCAAGTTGTATCAGTTTGATACCATCCAGCTCAACCGTATCACGGATATAGAAACGGTAAAACGTGGGCGCACCATCTGCAATAGGGCTTAAGAACTGGTTGCCCAGGATACCGATATTATTTTCATACACATCAATATCGGCATACATGCTGTTCAGGTAACGGCTGATGCCATCATTGTCGATAAACTCGCCCAGGTTCACTTTTTTCTTTGCGAGCACATAAGTTTTTTCCTTGGAAGGATCTTTGCGGAAATATTTATCCGATAATGTTTCTTCGAGATAGATCGGCAGCAAGGCTTTTCCTTCTATCTTGGTAGAATCGGAATTTTCCAGCAAGAAACGGAAATTCTTGAACAGCCTGTTCTTTAATAATTTTTCGGGTTTATTGGTAAGGGAAAGCTCGATCTTTTCGTATTGCTGGTATTGCACATAATCGTACGAGCTTACACGGTTCTCCCGTTTATGCTCTACTACTTTGCGGATCAGGTCAACTGCAGGATTATTTTTATTGCTGTACTTTCCACGCTTGGTATTCCTTACGGTCACTTCGCTCAGGGCTTCAAGTTCCAGTTCGATATTCAGTTCCTGTTCTACACCGATCTCAATTTTTCGTTCAACCGTTTTATAACCACCATATGAAAAAGTGATGACCGTCAGTTTTGGATTGGTCGTTGAAAGGGAATAACTTCCGTTCTCACCACTGATAACGCCTTTAGCGCCTTTGAAATAAACGCTTACAAAGGGCAGGGGGGATCCGGTAGCGGCATCACGGATCACACCCTTCACCACTGTAGTTTGTCCATACAGTAGCGTAGTGGTAAGCACCAATAAAAAAAGTAACCACACCTCCTTAAATCTCTTCGCGCGCTTCATCTTGTCTTGTATTATTCAAAAAAACATATTTCCTCTGTAACGTATAATTCCAGCCAACAGCCACCAACAATGATGTGACCACTTTTGCCAATATATAATGAATACCTGCCTGTTTGGCCAACAGGTACATCCCTGTCGCATTCAATACGAGATTTCCGATCCATACCCACAGGTATCTCATCGCCTGTTTCCCTGCTGCCTGATCTCCTGCGCGGAACACCCAATGCCTTCCGATCAAAAAGTTGATTATCCCGCCACAAACCGTGCCTGTTACACCAGCCCATACAACATCTGCATGAAATAGCTGAACAAGCATGATAGTAATGAGATAATCACACAGGGAAGCAATCAGGGAGGCCACATTGGCCTTTAGGAAAATAGTCATATCAGACCCATTTTGTCTCTATCACCAACCGGAGAAGGGCAAAAGCATATACACCTGCCAGCACATCATCAGCCATCACTCCCCATCCTCCGGGCAACCTTTCAGCGCTTTTAATACCTAATGGCTTAAGTATATCAAAAAAGCGGAACAGGATAAACCCTGTCAAAGCGTATTTTATATCCACAGGTGCCCACAACAAAGTAATCATCATGCCTGCCACTTCATCTATCACCACCTTACTGCTGTCGTGTCCCCATTCACTTTCCACTTTATAAGAGCTCCATGTACCCAGCAACAGTATGGCCAATGCCAGAACGATCGACCATACTGCCGGTATATTTTCAGCAACCAGCAACCATACCACGCAATACACTGCGGCCGCCACGCTTCCGCCTCCTTTGCCCATGTAACCGATGCCGCAGGTGGCTATGGCTTTTGCTGCTTTGATCATAATATGTCTACCAGCTCCTGGTAATAATCCAGTCCCAGGTGCGTGATCAGGTCTTCACCCATTAAGTGGCGAAGTGTATTCTGCAATTTGATCAGTTGTTTGAAAATGTCATGCTCAGGCCTCAAACCTTCCGCTGTTTGCGGTGATTTAAGGTAGAAGGACAACCATTCCTGGATACCGGACATATCTGCACGTTTGGCCAGGTCAATGAACAGGGCAAGATCCAGCACGATCGGTGCTGCAAGAATAGAATCGCGGCAAAGGAAGTTTACCTTGATCTGCATCTGGTAGCCCATCCATCCGAAGATGTCGATATTGTCCCAGCTTTCTTTATTATCTCCATGAGGAGGATAATAATTGATCCGCACTTTGTGATAGATATTGCCATAGAGGTCCTGGTTGTCTTCAGGTTTGAAGATATCTTCCAGCACACCCAGTTTGGAAACTTCTTTTGTTTTGAAATTATCCGGATCATCCAGCACCAATCCGTCACGGTTACCAAGAATGTTTGTAGAGAACCAGCCGGAAACACCCAGTGCTCTTGCATAGAGGCCGGGAGCAAGGATGGTTTTCATCAGTGTCTGTCCTGTTTTGAAATCCTTACCGGCAATGGGCGTATTGGTTTGTTTTGACAATTCAACCAGCGCAGGAATATCCACTGTCAGGTTAGGCGCACCGTTTGCAAACGGAACACCCAGTTTGATCGCTGCATAAGCATAGATCATGCTGGGGGAGATGTTCGGGTCATTGTCTTTCAGGCCCTGCTCAAAGCTTTCAATAGTTTGATGCACTTCAGACGCTTCAAAGAATATTTCGGTTGAGCCGCACCATACCAGCACCACGCGGTCAAGATCATTGGCGTCTTTGAAATTCTCGATATCATCCATCACCTGCTTTGCCAGGTCCCATTTGGTAGCACCTGTTTTAACATAAGTGCCATCCAGGTTCTTTACGAATTTCTTATCAAACACGGCCCTCATCGGACGGATCGTTTCCAGTTCTGGTTTGATCTGAAGCAACAGATGCGGGTCCAGCACTTTTGCATGCATGGCAGCTTCGTACACGTTATCTTCATAAAGGTCCCAGCCGCCAAACACGATATCTTTCAGGTTTGCCAGAGGCACGAAGTCTTTGATCAGGGGGTTACGGTTCTCTGTTCTTTTCCCCAGGCGGATATTGCCCATCTGGGTCACTGACCCGATCGGTTTGGACAATCCTTTATTGATGGCGATCACACCGGCCATTAATGTAGTGGCAACGGCGCCCATTCCGGGTGTCAATATGCCTAGTTTCCCTTCTGCTTTCCGTATTTGCTGACTCATATTGGTTGTTTTAAAACAGTATATAAAATATGTTATATCCAATTATTGTGCTTATACCAGGCCAGGGTCTCCTGCAAGCCTTCATCCAGGTCATAAGCGGGCGTGAAACCCAATTCCCTTTTTGCTTTCTCAATGCTGCAATGCCAGTTCAACGCTGTAAGCTCATTCAGCTTTTCACGGTTCAGTGCAGGCACTGCATTCATGAAGCGATATGTTTTCTCCAGTACAAATGCCAGTCCTTTTACTACCGAATAAGGCAAATGAACCTTTGTTGTTTTCTTATGCAGGAATGCCTTTACAGAATTGGCCAACTGGTAACGGCTGTAAGACTTTCCGTCCGATACATTGAACACATCCCTTGATGCGCTCTTATTGAACAGGGCATTGATGGCGATCACTGCCAGGTCCTTTACATAAATAAAACTCAGTTGCTGTTCCTTCTTGCCGATATAAGGTTCCCATCCACGTTTGATGGTGCGGAACATGATAAAAATATCTTTTTCCCTCGGGCCATATACAGCCGTTGGTCTCAAAACTACATACGGTACGGAAAGGGTGGCCAGTTGTTGTTCTGCCAGTAATTTGCTTTTGCCATAGGCAGTAACAGGGTGGGGTTGGGTCTGTTCAGTGATCGTTTCAGAAGCTTCACTCAAAGGCCCCAATGCTGCCAGGCTGCTGATAAAGACCAGTTTCTTGAATGAAGGCCCAAGCGCTTCCGCAGCTTTCGCAATATTATAAGTATAGCCGGCATTGATGGCATTGTATTCTTCCTGTGTACCGGCTTTAGTGGTACCTAATCCATGAATGATGTATTGACATCCGGATTTTTCCAGTTCGTTCTTCAGGCTTTCCACGTCATTGAAATCAGGATAGCAGTATTGGATATTATGCACCTGCAGGTGGCGGACATCGCTGTTGCGCCGCACTGCTGCGCATACGTCCAGCCCCATTTCCAGGGCAGCTTCTATCAGGTGGAACCCGATGAAACCACTGGCGCCTGTTATCAATACTTTTTCTTTCATAACGCTTTTTCGTAGATCCTGTATTTCTTATAAACCTTTCCGTTGATGCCTTCGATCCCTTTTTTCATCATTTCGTTATGTTCCAGTATCCAGGAAGCTTCTCCGCCATCCAGCTTACGTTCCTGTGCCCTTTTGATTATCCTGGCGTAAAAACAAGCTTCAATTCCCAGCTTCCGGTATCCTTCAACAACTCCAAGGGCCAATACCCTTACGTATTTTATTTTTTTCAGGCCAAACAGTAGCTTGAATATGCCGAAAGGCAATAAACGCCCCCTGGGTATGGTACGCAAGATCTCGTTGATATTCGGTATCGCCAATGCGAAACCGATGAACGTACCATTATGTTCGGCGACCAAACAAAATTTCGGGTCCAGGATCATTTTCATGTCCTTGGCCATGTAATTGAACTCTGCATCGGTAGCCGGCACAAAGCCTAAGTTCTTGTCCCAGGCAGAGTTGTATACTTCTTTCACTTTCTTCACCTCATTGGCGAAGTCCTTCATATTGATCGGGCGGATAGTTATTCCTTTGGTTTTCAGCCGGTTTTCCAGGGCTTCCTGCAATTTTATGGAACGTTCGTCCGCTACTGCAGTAGGGAGGTCATAAGCCAGCAGGTCCACCTGCTTGGTCAGGCCTGCACCTTCGATGAGGCGGCTGTAATACTCCTTGTTATACGTCATCATGGCCACAGGAGGCGAATCAAAGCCTTCAACCAGTAATCCGCAGGCATCATTCGTGGTAGGATTGGTGGGCCCTACAATGGTCTCTGCGCCTTGTTTTCTCAGCCAGTCGCTGGCAGCATCAAAAAGCTTCAGCGTCACTTCCTGATCATCTATGACATCAAAGAAGCCAAAAAAACCGTCTTTGGATTTGTTAAAACTATTATGATTGTTGTTCATAATAGCTGCAATGCGACCAACCAGAACATTGTCCTTGTAAGCCAGGAACAACTGGGCCTTAGAGTGTTCATGAAAGGGATGCTTACCCGGCGTCAGGATATCGCGTTGCGCGATGAACAGCTCCGGTACATAATTCTTGTCCCCTTTATAAAGATCATGCTGAAAATCTATAAATAATTTTAATTGTTTCGGGGTATGAACCTCCACAATGGCAATCATAATTCCTGGTTTTGAAGGGCCGTTTTTATATCCAGTTTCAAAGCGGCCTTGTTCAGTTTCTCGATCGCAAAATCGATCTGGCTGAATGTGTGCGTAGCCATCAATGAAAACCGGATCAATGAAGCATTAGAAGGTACTGCCGGAGAAACAACCGGGTTTACAAACACACCTTCTTCCTGCAGCATGCGCGTAAGCAGGAAGGTTTTTTCATTATCTCTTATATATACCGGTATGATCGGGCTTTCGGTTATACCGGTATAGAAACCGCAATCTTTCAACAACTGGCTTGCATAGTTGGTATTGGCCCAGAGGTTTTCGATACGCTCGGGCTCGCTCTGGATCAGATCGAGCGCAGCGATTACGCTGGCCGCTGAAGCAGGGGTCATGCTGGCACTGAAGATCAGCGAACGGGCCTTATGTTTTAAATAATCGATCACGTCTCTGTTACCTGCTATAAAACCTCCCAGGGAGGCCAGTGATTTACTGAATGTGCCCATGATCAGGTCCACTTCACCGGTGAGATTGAAATGTGAAGCTGTGCCTGCACCTTTTTCACCGATCACGCCTAAGCTATGTGCATCATCCACCATGATATTTGCACCATATTTATTCGCCAGTTTCACGATCTCCGGCAACTTCACAATATCACCTTCCATGCTGAAAATACCGTCTACGGCTATCAGCTTCAGACTGTCGGCAGGCAGGAGGGCCAGTTTGGCTTCCAGGTCAGCCATATTGTTGTGCGCATACTTGATCACTTTTGAAAAAGACAAACGGCAACCATCAATAATGGAAGCGTGATCATATTCATCGATGATCAGGTAATCGTTCCTTCCGGTAAAACTTGAAAGAGCGCCCAGATTGGCCTGGAAACCCGTGCTGAACAATACCGCTGCTTCTTTGCCTGTATACTCTGCCAGCCGTTGTTCCAGCTCTATATGGATGTCCAGTGTCCCATTCAGGAACCTGGACCCGGCGCAACCGCTGCCATATTTGTCAGCAGCCAGCTTTCCGGCTTCTACGATTTTAGGATGATTGGTAAGGCCCAGGTAAGAGTTAGAGCCGAACATCAATACTTTCCTGTTTTCCAGCATAACCTCTGTATCCTGTCCCGACTGTATCACGCGGAAATAAGGGTAAATGCCTTGCTGCCTGATTTTTTCTGCATCTTGAAAAGACGCGACCTTTTGCTGTAGTTTTTTATGCATTTTTTTCCAAGTATTCCATTGCAGTTTAAAGCAGGAACCCCATTCGCGTGAAATTACGCAAAATTGAACATAGTTCACGGGCCTGCCCATGTCTAAAACGCTCTTTAATATGTCTAAATCCCTCTTTCATACGCACAGATTCCTGCCGGATTAAAACGTTTTTCTATAGGTAGTGGGCGTTATTCCAGCATGATTCTTGAAGAATTTACTGAAAAAAAACTGATCACTGAAAAACAATTCCTCCGACACCTGAGCGACGGACAAAGATAAATCGCTTAATAATACCTTAGCTTCCGTCATTACCATTTCATCTATAAATTCACCGGCTGTTTTCCCCGATACTTCTTTTACCGTTTGTGATAAGTATTTGGGGGTCACGAACAGAAGATCTGCATAGAATTGCAGGCTTCTTTCCCTCCTTGTATGTTCAGGAAGCAGTTTCAAAAACCTTTTCACCAGCTCTTCTTTCCGTGTAAGCCTTATTTTTTCTTCCGCATGATACTTGCGGTGAAGCGATGCCAGTTCGAACAGAAAGGCAATGAAATGATGCCTTATCACTTCTTCCTGGTATTCTCCGGCAGCACTGGCTGACCGGTTCTTTTTGTGCAAAAGAGCGATCAGTTCCATCAGTTCATCTGCTTCTGCCTGCTCCAGCCCGAGATGGGGACTGCCGCTTGCTGTAAAAAAATCAAAAGCCCCGTAATACTTTTTAGGGATGCTGGACTGCATCAGGAAATCGGGGGTGAACATCACACCTGTAAGGGAACAGCCGTCTTCGGCGCCGATAAACTGGCGGACCGTATTGGGGCCGATCACCAGCAGGTCATTTTTCTGCAGGTGATAATCAAACAGGTTGAGCTTTATGTGAAGGGAAGATTCAGTAACAATAAAAATAAAAAAAGCGTCTGCCCGGAAGGGGTAACGGATATGACCATCCTGCTTTTTCGCCGACTTTGAAAACACATGCAGGCCGCTTTGCTGGGGACCTTCGCCTGTTATTTCCAAAAGATCGCTGAGCGTAAGATGCTTTATAACAGTATTTCTCACTACTTCAGGCATTGGATGGTGGTCGGTTTATAAATTTATTCAGAGTTAACTTCCTAATCCGGTACGGTCAGCGGTGATGATCAACAATCTTATTCCTTGAAATGTTCATCCGCCAACGCTGCACTCCTGGTTCCCACAACCGGTATTAAAGGTGTTTCCCTGGTAGCCTGTATGGTGCTGGTCAGAGCAGCAGCTAACTATCTCTAAAGGCATAATTGTCATACCCCCAGGATAATAAATTTCATACAAAGATAACAGGCTTTACGATATGGCTGTCTAATCCAGGCTGTAATCTACCCCTCAAAAACGGTATTTGGCCGGGTTTTATTGAAATTCATCCTGTCAAAATGCCCGCAAAACCAGATATATATCGATTAAAACATATACGAATATTTAATTCGGCCCTCCCGGTTTTTTCTTTTCCCCAGTTGTTAATAACTCCGAATCCTTAGTGCAAAAGCCTATTTGGTATATTTGCCCGATTGGGAATCCGGCCTGGCAATGATGCCGAGCAGCATTCAAAAACCAAAACGGGAAGGTCAAAAAGTGCTGACAATCTTAAGGTTATTTTGATTTTTTCATATGGAATTTTGAGTCATCCTATGTTAAATTCCTGGTATAAATCCTATAGAACTGATGGCAAAAGAAAAAGAAACAAATCTCTTCGATTATACAGAAGACAGTATTAAAAGTCTCGATTGGAAAGAACATATCCGGCTCCGTCCCGGCATGTATATCGGCAAACTGGGCGATGGCTCTTCCCCCGACGATGGTATTTATGTGCTGGTGAAAGAGGTGCTGGACAACTGTATTGATGAATACACCATGGGCTATGGCAAAACGGTCGAGCTTACCATTGAAGGCAAACAGGTAACGATCCGTGATTATGGCCGCGGCATCCCCCTCGGCAAAGTGGTTGACGTGGTAAGCAAGATCAATACCGGCGCTAAATATGACAGCAAAGCCTTCCAGAAATCAGTAGGCCTCAACGGTGTGGGTACCAAAGCCGTGAACGCCCTCAGCAATTATTTTAAAGTGACGGCCATCCGTGAAGGAAAGGAAAAAACAGCCGAATTTGAAAGAGGCGTGCTGGTAAAAGAACACAAGGAAACCAAAAGCAGCGAGCAGAATGGTACACTTGTCACTTTTATTCCCGACGATACGGTTTTCCGCCAGTTCAAATTCCATTATGAATTCCTGGAAAATCAGCTATGGAATTATTGCTTCCTGAATGCAGGACTGAAGATCATCTTCAATGGCAAGACCTATACCAGTAAGAACGGCTTGCTTGATCTGCTGCAGCGCAAAACAAATGAAGACGAGATCCGCTATCCCATCATCCATCTCAAGGGCGACGATATTGAAGTGGCCATTACGCACAACAATGATTATGGTGAAGACATTCACAGCTTTGTGAATGGCCAGCATACCACCCAGGGAGGTACGCACCAGCAGGCCTTCCGCGAAGCTTATGTAAAAACGGTACGCGAGTTTTTCAAGAAGGATTATGACGCGTCGGATATCCGCACCGGCATTGTGGCAGCAGTGGCAGTAAGGGTGGTGGAACCTGTGTTTGAATCGCAGACCAAGACCAAGCTCGGCTCAGTGAATGTGGATGTGAACGGCCCTACCATGAAGCAGTTCGTGAATGATTTCCTGGCCAAAGAGCTGGACAATTTCCTTCACAAGAACAGCGCTATCGCCGATGGGCTTAAGAAAAGGATCGAACAAAGCGAACGCGAGCGCAAAGAAATGGCCGGTATAAAAAAACTGGCCAATGAAAGAGCCAAGAAAGCCAACCTGCATAATAAAAAGCTGCGCGACTGCCGCATTCACTTCAACGATGACCCGCCGTCCAAAGGCAAGGAAGAGTATAATGCAAAGCAGCAGGAAACCACCATCTTTATCACGGAAGGGGATAGTGCCAGCGGCTCCATCACCAAATCGCGCAATGTGGACACACAGGCTGTGTTCAGCCTGCGCGGTAAACCGCTCAACAGTTTCGGGCTGACCAAAAAAGTGGTATATGAAAATGAAGAGTTCAATTTATTGCAGCATGCGTTGAACATAGAAGAAGGCATGGAAGGATTACGGTTCAATAATATCGTGATCGCTACCGATGCCGATGTGGATGGCATGCACATCCGTTTGCTGCTGATGACCTTTTTCCTCCAGTTCTTCCCCGACCTGGTAAAGCATGAAAAAGTGTATGTGCTGGAAACACCGCTGTTCCGCGTAAGAAACAAGCAGGAAACTATTTATTGTTATGATGAAGCGGAGAAACAGGCAGCTATCCGCAAATTGAGCGGCAAGCCGGAGATCACGCGATTCAAAGGGTTGGGAGAAATAAGCCCTGATGAATTTGCACGTTTTATCGGCCCTGATATGCGCAAGCAATTGATGCGGCTGGAACAGGGAGATCATATCCAGCAACTACTGGAATATTATATGGGCAAGAACACCATGGACCGTCAGGAATTTATTATCAATAACCTGAAGGTTGAAATGGATAAAGTGGATGAGGCAGAAGTGGTGGAGAAGTAATCCATCTTTGGTTTAAAAGTTTAAACGAACAAGCTTGACAAAACTTAACCTGATACGGAAATCGAAGGCGCTTTTCATGAAATGGAACCTGCATGGAATTGTTGGGCCTTTTACAGGCGCCATGCAGAATGGCGTGTACATGTCCAGGCTCAGTAAATGGAGAAAAGACCATCCGGTAAACGGGTATAACGATTGGTACCAGGGAAATTGGGATTATAACCGCCGCGTATTGCTTTATGAAGCTGTCAGCAAGCAGGAGCATTTACAGAACGCCGCTATAGATTATTTCGAATTTGGCGTTAGCGGAGGATATTCTTTCCGCTGGTGGGTAGCGCATAACCAGCATGCCGATTCAAGGTTTTATGGCTTTGATACGTTTGAAGGATTGCCGGAAAACTTTGGCCCGTTTGGAAAAGGCGCCATGGCTGCTGCATTGGAATCATTGAATATAACAGACCCGCGTGCATCTTTTTACAAAGGCCTTTTTCAGGATACGCTGGTGCCTTTCCTGGAGCAGTATAAAAGCACACGCCGCAAGCTGATCCACCTGGATGCTGATCTGTTCAGCGCCACCATTTTCAGTTTGTCACAATTATATCGCTTTCTGAATGATGGTGATATTCTTTTGTTTGATGAGTTCGCCGTGCCTAAACATGAATTCATGGCTTTCCAGATATTCACGGAAAGTTTTTATGTGGATTATGAAGTGATAGGCGCTGCGAATAATTATTTGTTCCTGGCAGTTAAAATAAAAAAGACGGACTGAACCGTTTTCAGGAACTGTTTTACTAAATGTAATTTCCCGATATGATACACATTGTATTTAACCAAGTAGAAGTTGAACTGATGCAGAGCGTGATCGCTCTCGATGAAACCCTGGCCGGCGATGCGATACAGATAAAAGATGATTTTGCCGTTGGCCCTCTTACCGGGCTTGACACAGAAGAAGGATGGAATGCGCGATTAGAATGGTGGAAAGAAATTTCCCAGGGTTCTCCTTACGGGAATGACCTGGTGGGAAGCTTTGATGATCGCCAGACAGTGCAGGAAATAAAAAAACGGTTGGATGAAAACTCCGAAGAACAGGTATGGATATGGATGGGGCAAAACCAGCATGATGTAACCGGCTATTACTGGCTGATGCCACAACTGAAGGAATACCAGGGCCGGGTAATGGTATTGTATATGAACAATCTTCCTTTCATCAATGAAAAAGGACAGATATTCTATCCATCCTGGCTGCATGAGATACAACCAAAAGAATTCCTGAAAGCAAAAAAGCTTGCCCGTCCCGTTACATTAAGTGAATTTGAAGTAGACCCTGATGAATGGAAAAGACTGGTGGATGAAAACGCATTGGTGCGCATGCTGGAGGGTGGTAAAAAAATAGCCGGCAAAGGAGAAGACTTTTACGACAATGAGATCATTAAAAACCTGACCAGTGAATGGCAGAAAGCCAATCGTGTGCTCACGAATACACTCAACCGGATGAAGATCAAAACTGGTGATATATTCCTGATGTGGCGCATGCGCAATCTTATCAGCCAGGGGAGGATAGAAGTGACAGGCGATACCAATAAAGGCTGGAAAGATTTTGATGTGAAACTGCCTGGTGCTTCCAAAGCTGAAACAACGGCTGCAACTGCCGCTACTGCGTAATCATACACCAACATACAAAGAACATAACAATCTAAGATAGATGAGTGCAGCAAAGAACAAATTATCGGATGTACAAAACAATGACAGTGGCTTGCATGGCCAGTACAAGACCTGGTTTCTCGATTACGCTTCTTATGTAATACTGGAAAGGGCCGTACCTGCTGTGGAAGATGGTTTGAAACCGGTGCAACGACGCATCCTTCATGCAATGAAGGAAATGGACGATGGCCGTTTCAATAAAGTGGCCAATATCATCGGGCAGGCCATGCAGTATCACCCGCATGGTGATGCTTCCATTGGCGATGCACTGGTAAATCTGGGGCAGAAAGACCTGCTGATCGAAACCCAGGGTAACTGGGGTGATATAAGAACAGGAATGGAAGCTGCCGCTCCGCGTTATATAGAAGCCCGCTTAAGCAAGTTTGCACTGGAAGTGGCATTCAATGCCAAGACCACAGAATGGCAACTAAGTTATGATGGCCGCAAGAATGAGCCTGTTACATTGCCGATGAAATTCCCGCTGGTGCTGGCACAGGGCGCTGATGGCATTGCCGTAGGCCTTTCAACCAAAATATTACCACATAATTTCTGTGAGCTGATCGATGCTTCCATCAAATATCTGCGCGGAAAGAAATTTGAACTGTATCCCGATTTTCAAACCGGCGGTATGGTTGATGTAGCAGAATATAACCAGGGAAAAAGGGGAGGGAAAGTAAAAGTAAGAGCGCATATCGAAGAAGTGGACAAGAAAACCCTGGCAATAAAAAGCGTGCCGTATGGAGTGACCACCTCCCAGTTGATCGAATCAATTGTAAAAGCCAATGACCAGGGAAAGATCAAGATCAAAAAAGTAACGGATTATACCGGTGCCGATGTGGATATCCATGTTGACCTTGCACCCGGCATTTCGCCTGATATCACTATTGATGCATTGTATAAGTTCACCGATTGCGAGATCTCCATTTCACCCAATACCTGCGTCATCGTTGGGATGAAGCCTGAGTTCATAGGCGTACATGATCTGCTGAGGCTTTCCACAGACCGTACAAAGGACCTGTTGGAAATGGAACTGAGGATCAAGCTGGGTGAACTCCAGGAAAAATGGCATTACACCTCACTCGAAAAAATATTCTTTGAAGAAAAGATCTATAAAGAGCTCGAGAAGAAACATGATACCTGGGATAAAGTGATCGATGCGATCGACAAGGCTTTCATTCCATTCAAAAAGCAATTGAAAAGAGAGATTACCCGGGAAGATATTCTTAAGCTGACTGAAAAGCCTGTACGCCGTATCTATCGGCTGGATATCGATGAACTGAACGCACAGATCAAAGGACTGGAAGCAGACATCAAACAGGTAAAGCATGATCTGGCCAACCTGGTCGATTTTGCTGTAGCATATTATGAGAACCTGCTGAAAAAATATGGCAAGGGCCGCGAAAGAAAAACGGAGATCAAACAGTTTGAAGTAATCGAGGCCAAGCAAGTGGCCATCGCCAATACCAAGCTGTATGTGAACCGTGAAGAGGGCTTTATCGGCACAGGATTGAAAAAAGATGAATACCTGTTTGATTGCTCTGACCTCGATGATATCATTGCTTTCACCAAGCGTGGTATCATGAAAGTGGTGAAAGTGCATGATAAGGTTTTCATTGGAAAAGACATCCTTCATGTGGCCGTGTTCCAGAAAAACGATGAACGCACTACTTATAACATGATCTATGCCGATGGAAAAGGCGGCATGAGCTATGCAAAGCGCTTTAATGTAACAGGCACTACCCGCGATAAGGAATATGATCTCACGCGCGGCGATGATAAAAGTAAAGTGCATTACCTGAGCGTAAACCCCAATGGTGAAGCAGAAGTAGTGAAGATCACGCTTACTCCCGGCAGCTCTGCCCGCATCAAGGAATTCGATTTTTATTTTGAAGAGCTGGCGATCAAGAACCGCAACAGCATGGGCAACCAGGTGACCAAGTACCCGATCAAATCTGTTAAGTTTAAGGAAGCCGGCCGTGCTACGCTCAGCGGAAAGAAATTATGGTTTGATGATAAGTTCGGAAGGCTTAGCACAGAAGAGAAAGGTCTTTTCCTCGGAAGTTTTGAAGCTGAAGATCTGATACTGGTCATTTATCGCGACGGTTACTACGAGATCACTGACCAGGAATTGACTCAAAGACTGGATGCAGAGAACATCATCCTGATCGAAAAATTTGATCCCGAAAAAATCATTTCTGCCATATACCTTGACAAAAAGAATTTACAGTTCAACGTAAAACGTTTCAAGGTTGAAACAACTACATTGAAGAACAAATTCTTCTTCATCAAGGAAGGCGATGGCAATTATGTGGAAGCAGTATCTACCGAACAGGAACCGGTGCTTGCCGTGCAAACAGGCAGGGGAGAGCAGGTGCGTAAAGCCAAGTTCAAAATAACCAAAGTAACGGAAGTGTCTGGTTGGAAAACCGTCGGCACCAAACTGCTTGATTTCAGCAAGAGCGTACAGATGGAATGGGTGAAATCGAAAACAGATAATAGTCAGCCGGAATTGTTTTAACAATCAGCGCTGCTATTTACGTTTTCGCCGTATCCGTATGGTCGCATTTTTTTCCAGGCTGCTCGACAACCGTATCTCGTATTGTTTCTCTCCGTCAGAAACGATCATCAGTGCTGTATTGGGAGGAATGGAACCGAGATTATCCGCAAACATGCTCAATTCATTCACCTCTTTTGTTGTATCCAATGCCAGGTTAAAATGAATGGAGCGGGTGCTCAGCCGCTGTGAGAAAGCGAGTAATTGATCATTGAAGAAGACAGAAATGGAGTCGCCGTCTATTTCACCATTATCATAAAAATCCACCTTGATGGAATCTGAATTCACTTCTATTTCGGAAGCCAGCACTGATTCCCTTTTCTTGAATTCACTTTCTACCACGTAGTTCACCACTTTGCGTTGCTGGATGGTCACAGCCTGCAAGGTATCGGAAGGAGAAGGTGTCCATACCTGGTAAGTCTCTTTATATTCACGAATAGCTTTCAACACGGAGTCCTTTTGACTCGCATCTTCATTCAATGAAAGATTGAAATTGATATCAAAACAGGTATAGCGGTTTTCCGGCAAGCCTGTGAAAGCTCCCACCAGGTTAGAACCTGCCTTTGCTGCCCTAAGACTGGCGCGAAGGTTCATGATACAGTCGATCTCCATATTATTGTTGGAACCGAAATAAGTAACAGGGATATTATACAGGTTCAGTTCGCGGGTGGAAGCATTGTAATTTCCTTTCACCTGAACGCTGCGGTAAGTGTTCTTAAAATAATAGTTCAGCACACCTTTTACATAGCCTTTCTCCGGCTGCAGGATCATTTCCACCAGGTAGTTGCTGGCCGAGCTTTTGATCTTCACATTCCCGTATCCATACCAATACCCAAAAACAGACTGCCCGTATCCTTGAATGGCAAAAAAAACAGCGGCAAGTAGAAGAAGTTTTTTCATGTTGGTTTGGTTTGTCAAAAATCGTGCTAGGAGGTTAGTCGGGAGTCAGAAGTCAGGAGTCGGGAGTCGGCTTTACGATATCGAAATGAGCTATCGAAGATACCATTTCATCTCCCTTTCCACATCCTTCTGCTTGATGCTTTCACGCTTATCATGCAGTTTTTTGCCCCTGGCCAGGCCAATTTCTATTTTGACCAGGTTCTTATCATTGAAATAGATGCGTAAGGGAATGAGCGTATAGCCTTTTTCCTTCAGTTTGGCCTCGATCTTCCGGATCTCTTTCTTTTGAAGCAACAGCTTCCTGTCGCGCAGGGGATCGTGATTATTGAGATTACCATGGGAGTATTCCGCAATGTGTAAGGACTTAACCCATATTTCCCCCTGGTGAAGCAGGCAATAACTATCATTGAAGCTGACTTTTCCGCCCCGGATCGATTTCACTTCCGTGCCTTGCAATACCATGCCTGCTTCATATTTTGTATCAATGAAGTATTCATGATAAGCCGATCTGTTTCTCATTTCTGCCATGCACAAAAAAATAAGAGGCAAAAATACCTCTTAGCTATCAAATTTAAGGGATGATATTAATTCCTGAACAGACCGATCACTTTGGTGAGTTTGTCTTTCAGCTCTGTTCTGGGCACGATAAAGTCCAGGAATCCATGTTCCAGCAGGAATTCACTGCGCTGAAAACCTTCCGGCAGGTCTTTCTTGATCGTTTCCTTGATCACGCGGGGGCCTGCAAAACCGATCAGCGCGCCGGGTTCTGCAATATTGAGATCGCCCAGCATCCCGAAAGAAGCGGAGATGCCTCCGAAAGTGGGGTCGGTAAGCAGGGAAATATAGGGGAGGCCTGCATCGCTAAGTTGAGAGAGCTTGCCACTGGTTTTAGCCAGTTGCATCAGGGAAAAAGCACTTTCCATCATCCGGGCGCCACCGCTTTTGCTGATCACCATATAAGGTATTTTATGGGCAATGCAGTAGTCCACTGCGCGAGAGAACTTTTCTCCCATCACGCTGCCGAGGGAACCGCCAATGAATTCAAAATCCATACAGGCGATCACGATATCATAACCGCCAACCTTGCCAACGGCAACCCGCATGGAGTCCTTTAGGTCTGATTTGCTCCAGATCTCTTCCAGCCTTTTCTTATAAGGTTTCAGATCAGTAAATCCCAGGTAATCCTTTGAGCGGATATTATCAAACAGTTCTGTGAAAGAGTCGTTATCAAACAGTATATCGTAATATTCACTGCTATTGATCCGGTGATGATAATTGCACTTGGGGCAAACGAACAAATGCTCCCGCAGTTCCGTCATTGTGCAGATATAATTACACTCGGGGCATTTGGTCCACAAGCCTTCCGGTGTTTCTTTCTTCTCAGAGGTCTTTGTATTAATCCCTTTTTTTATCCGTTTGAACCAACTGCTCTTGGTTTCTTCGGTCTTCCCATCTTCACCAGCCAGATTTGCATCAAAATCTTCGAATTGCTTCGCCATAACCTAAGTTTGTTAGGGTACAAATATAGAGAAGTTTGGGTTTATGCTGAATCGTTGCCCGATGGCCAGTCAATGGTCATCGGACAACGCTCAACGATCAAAACGCTTTCTTCGACGGGCTGCCAGCTATCTCGATCATCGCTGTCAGTTCCTGCATCAGTTTATCATCGCTTCCATCAAAGCCAACAGCTTTGAAACGGATCTTACCTTCTTTGTCGATCACGAACTTGGTGGGAATGCCATCTACTTTGAACTGGTCAACTACTTTGTCATCGTTGTCCATCAGCACATCGAATGTGTATTTGTTTTTGGTGATGAACTCCTGTGCATTTTTCTTTTTCTCATCACCTTGTTCCCAGGTATCAACAAACACGAACTTGACATTGGGATCGTCCTTGTATTTGCTCACTACTTTCTGCATGCCGGGGAAAGAGGCTTTGCAGGGACCGCACCAGGTGGCCCAGAAATCAACGATCACTACTTTTCCTTTAAGATCGGTGATATCGATCTTATTGCCTTCAAGGTTGTATAAGGCAAAAGAAGGTGCTGCTTCATCCAGCATGGATTTTTGCAGATGCTCTATCATTTTCAGATAAGCTTCTTTCTGCAGGCCTGAGAGATATGCGTCAAATCCTTCTGATGTTTTCTTTTCTTTCTTATACACTCTTCCAAGAATATCGGTAATGCCTGAAGTGGATTTGCCATCTTTTACGAACTGCTCCAGTTGGGCTTTGTATGTTTTTACCGGTAATACTTTTTCTGCAAGCAGGCTGTAAGTATTGTTCTCATCTGCACTTTTTCCTTCCCTGATCGTAATGGCAGCGTCTTTGGCATAAGGGAAACCTTTTTTATATTTTCCGAGCTTATACATGATCATGGCATACGTATCAGCATACATGGCATAAGTGCTCTTCCGGCTGTTTTCCCATTGCTTTTGGGTCATATAATCAGGCTTGGGAGCTGTAGGGGTTTGCCATTGCGCTTTGGCCCTTTCCACAGCAAAGCGGGACAGTTCTTCTGCAACCACCAGGTTACTATCGGTCTCCTGTATGCCCCATGCCGCATTATTATACAGGGAAGCCAATTGAGAAGAATCAACAAGGGTAGTAGAAGCTGCTGCTTTTTTAAGTCCTTCCCAATCCTTTGCGTTCACATAGCTGCTCAGTACAGCGGCTGTATAGGAGGGTAAAGCCTTTTCTATACCTTTCCAGGCTGAATCTGTTTTTGTTTTGCTGATGATCTCGTCCAGCATCTCTTGCTTTTTTGCAGGTGTCCGTTCAGCATAAAACTTACTCAACTGGTCCATCACGATCCATTTACCATTAGGATATTTTTCTTTTTTCAACCCGCTGATCAGTTTGGCCTGTTGCGTAAGTTTACCTGCATTGTATAACTCTTCAATGTATTCGTAATCATCTTCCGTTTTCAAACCTGCTTTTAGGAGTGTTTCAATTTCCTTTTGCATTAAAGCATTTCCTTCTGCAGGCTTTTCCGCATTCAGCAGGCGTAGGTAGTAACCTATATATTTCTTCTTGCTTTCAGGAAACGATGCGAACTCCTGCTTATAGCTTTCAAGAGCTGCTGCATTGTCCTTCTCACCACCTGTTTCCGGAATATAATATTGATAATACATTCCTTTCAGCGCATTGCCGCTTTTTTTCGGGCTGTCGCCATTGTACAGGTAGGTCCAATAACCCTTGTTAAAGTTATTGTCGAACTTGTTTGCTGCAGCAAATGAGAAATAAAGGAAACGGCCTGTAGTGTCGGTTTGAACGGTGCCTTTGAATTTCCCATAACTGCGGGTCAGTTTAACATCAATGGCTTTCTGGCTGCTTTCACCCATCTGGTAAGCTACAGCTTCCACCATTGCAGTGGTATTTGCAAGATCGCCCGCAGGCTCATAGGTGATCGTTATCAGATCGCCGGGCTGAGGTTTTTCAGGGCTGATCGTAAAATTGGTTTGCGCACAAAGATTGATCGTTGCGCAACACAATACTAGCAGTAAGATGTTTTGATACTTCATAGTCGTTCTTTGAGGATTATAAAAAAACAAACAATGACCGGGAGAGTGTTACCCGAAGTTATGGCTTACTTCTTTAAAGTATTCTCAAAAAGTTTGAAAATTCTTTTGTACTCGTCCGTCCAACTGCTGGGTTCTACAAAGCCATGGTCTTCCATGGGGTAGGACGCCAGTTCCCAGTTGTCCTTACCCAGTTCTATAAGCCGTTGTATCAGCTTCACCGCATCCTGGTAATGCACATTCACGTCCACCATGCCATGACAGATGAGGAGGTTGCCTTTCAGCCCATTGGCAAAATAGTAGGGTGAGCTTTTGCGATAAGCAATGCTGTCATTGTACGGCTCATTCAGGATATTCGAGGTATAACCATGATTATAATTGGCCCAGTCCGTAACCGGCCGCAGGGCAGCACCGGAAGCAAATACATTGGGTTCGGTAAACAAACCCATCAGGGTAAGAAAGCCGCCATAAGAGCCGCCATATAAACCTACATTTTTCGGGTTCACACCAAAATTCTTGACCAGGTATTGAACAGCATCCACATGGTCTGTTAAATCTTTGCCTCCCATATGGCGGTAAATACCTGTTCTCCAATCGCGCCCATAACCTGCACTGCCCCGGTAATCGATGTCCATCACATAATAGCCATTATCTGCAAGCAGGTTATTGAACATATACTCCCTGAAATAATTGCTCCACCATTTATGCGCGTTTTGCAGATAGCCTGCACCATGCACAAATAATACGGCTGGTTTGGAAGGAGCGGGGTTCGCTGGTTTATAAAGGCGTGCATACACAGTAGCACCATCACGTGCAGTAAAAGTGATCACTTCCGGTTCGCGCCAGTTGTATGATCTGAATTCTGCACTTTGTGCTTTATCGGTGATCTGTTCAATACGGCCGTCTGCTTTATTTTCCTGGAGGTACAGTTCCCAGGGTTTGTTGATATAGGAATAAAGTATGGCCAGGTATTTTTCATCGGGTGAAATAGTTACCTGGTTGGAACCGGTCATGGTGGTAAGCCGTTCCTGTTTACCTGTGGCAATGGTTAAACGATAAAACTGCTGCTCACCCGGATGCACTTCATTGGTGCTGATATAAAACGATTTTTTGTCTCTTGAGAGACGGGCTTGCTGCACTTCATATTTTCCGGCTGTGAGAGCTTTCTTTTCACCTGTTGCCACATTGACGGTGTACAGGTGTGAATAGCCGGTCGCTTCTGATTGAAAATAGAAGGTCTGATCATCTATCCAGCCTGTGCCGCCAAAACCAATACCGGGCCCGGCGATCCAGGCTTCATCCCTTTGGCGGTCGAGCAGTTTCAACTTGCCGGTAGCAGTGTCCATCAGCATCAGCCATCTATCCTTATTATCTTCAGAACGGAGATCAAGCACGGCATATTTGCCGGAAGGCGACCAGAAAGGACCGGTAATGCTTACAGCGCGTGCGGCAGCTTTTTTGGTCTTTTCTTCCAGTTGCTTTGGATAATCCTTTACATAATCGGGCAGGTCTTTGATACCGGGAATGGAATCGGTTTTTATTGCCCATACTGTATCCCTGTCCCTGTCATACACAAAAAATTCAGAAACTCCCTGTGGAGCGCCCACTTTTGAACGGCCTGGTATATCGGTAGTAAATCCGGATTCGGTCACAAAGCTGGGAACGATCGTGTTCTTGGCATTCGTGGCTGCTTTAAAAAGACGGTAGGAAACAAAACGTCCATCAGGGCTTACGTTAAGCCCCTGCATTACTTTATCCGCGATCGGAATGCTTTTTATTTCTTTTGGTTTGGGAAGTGTTTTGGTATAAGCTTCTCCTTTTTCTCTTTTTTCCTTTCTCGATTTCAGCACTTCAAAATAACGGAGCTGATCATTCTTCAACCAGTCTTCCTGAGGATTTGCATCGGCCCTTGGAGTAGCAGGTGCAGCTCCGCCAGCGGTGGGAGGGCCGCCTCTTCTTTGACCACCACCAGCGCCAAATGGCGTTGCAGCCGCTGGCGCTGATTCACCCGAACGGATATTGGTGAGTTGCTGGGTTTCGCCTCCGGCAATATCCCATGCATATAAGTTCATGTTCCGGGTATACACTATTTTGCTGTCTCCAAAAGAGAATTGTGCGTTGGATTCTATTTCTGTGGTTTGAGTAATGCGTTTTGTTTTACCGGTTTTGAGATCGGTATAAAACACATCCCCATCCTTTCCGTATACATAAGCGGTACGGGCCTGATTGTACACATAGGCGCCGGTGCTGCGCAGGTCCTGTGTTTGCGCCACAGATGCTTTAGCGGGCTTTTTATCTTTCAGGGAAATATAATAAAGCGAATCAGCAAGACCATTGTCCGGGTTCCAACTGAAATAAAGATATTGTCCATCACCTGTCCATTGCACACTGGAAGGGGAAGTACCCATCCATTTCGGATCGCGCATGATCTTGTCAACGGTAAGTGGTGAGAGCTGAGCCTGGGAAATGGCCTGCATAGAAATAAAAAGAAGAAAAGCAGTAAGCAGTTTTGGCATGATGAAGGGGATTTAGAGGCTAAATATAAATGAGGTCATTGACATTTCTATGGATATTCTGGGCAATCATATCCGTGGGCACATCATTCGCATCACCGCCAAAGGGGTCCTCGATCTCTTCAGCGATCAGCTCAAGGCTGGCCAGCACATAAAAAATAAAGGCCACCACCGGTATCACATAAAACCCGAGCTGAAACACATACCCGAAGGGAAGGGTCATAATATAGATAAAGATGAACTTCTTGATGAACACGCTGTAAGAAAAGGGGATGGGAGTGTTCTTGATCCGTTCGCAGGCTCCGCAGATATCGGTAAAGGATTGCAGCTCGCTGTTAAGGAAAATAAGCTGCTCCCCGCTGATCTTTCCCTGCTGATGCAATTGCTGAATATGATGGAATATCAGGCTGGCCACCTGATTGGGAACATGCTTTTCCCGGTCTATTTTACTGAAGATATGTTTGTGCTCTTCGTCCTCAAACAGCTCGATCCTGGTCTGTTCCTTATGCAAATGATTATGCAGAGCGTAAGCATAGGCCGGAATGATCTTGCGGAAAAATGAGCGCTGGGACCTTTCTTCAACAGGCAGGATCACATTCAGCTTAAGTGCCAGGTTGCGGCTGTTATTGACCAGGCTGCCCCAGAGCTTGCGCCCTTCCCACCAGCGGTCATAAGCCGTATTGGTCCGGAACACCAGAAGCATGGAAATAGCAAAGCCCAGGAGGCTATGCATAACAGGAATGTTTTTTACATAGCTTTTATCAGAAAGCCTCCAGTATTCCAGTTCCAGGTAAGCGATAAGTCCGGCATAAGCGCAAATGCCTACGATCAGCGGAGCCAGTTGGCGGACTGTATCAGCTTTATGGATACGGAAAATAAAAGTGAACCAGTCTTTAGTATTATAGGAGATCATGATAAGGATTTGTATCTAAAAATAAATATTCAATGATAATTGCACTAAAAAACCGGTAAACATGGCTGAATAAATCCAGTGATGCTTACCGGTACTATATTACGGGTTTAAACCTCTCTGCTTGCTGATTACGCGTTGCGGTTGATGCAATTCAAATCTGAAAATGCTACTTCGAGGCGCTTAATAAAGCTTTCTTCACCTTTGCGCAGCCATACGCGGGGATCGTAATACTTTTTGTTTGGCTTGTCCTCACCTTCAGGATTGCCCAGTTGTCCCTGCAGATAACCTTCGTTCTTCTTATAGTTATTCAGTACGCCTTCCCAGAAAGCCCATTGCAGGTCGGTATCAATATTCATTTTGATAGCGCCATAGCTGATCGCTTCACGAATCTGGTGCTCAGGTGAGCCACTGCCTCCATGGAATACGAAGTATACAGGCTTGGGATCAGCCGTTTTGAATTCTTTCTGAACATATACCTGGCTATTGTGCAATATTTCCGGACGGAGTTCCACATTGCCGGGTTTGTATACACCATGCACGTTGCCAAAAGCTGCCGCTACGGTAAACATATTGCTCACTTTGCTGAGCTCTTTATAAGCATAAGCCACATCGGCCGGTTGTGTGTACAGTTTGCTGTTCTCTACATCGCTGTTGTCCACACCGTCTTCTTCACCACCGGTAACACCCAGTTCGATCTCGATGCTCATGCCCAGCGGAGCAAGGCGTTTGAAATATTCAACCGATGTATGGATATTCTCTTCGATCGGCTCTTCACTCAGATCGAGCATGTGAGAGCTGAAAAGAGGTTGTCCTTTTTCTTTATAGAATTGCTCACCGGCATCCAGCAGACCGCTTATCCAGGGGAGCCATTTTTTGGCAGCATGATCAGTATGCAATACAACCGGCACACCATAATATTTTGCTACGTTATGGATATGGAGAGCACCGGACACACCACCGGAAATATTGGCCTGCAACTTATCATTCGGCATTCCTTTACCGGCAATGAATTGCGCACCACCATTGGAGAATTGAATAATAACAGGTGAATTTACCTTAGCGGCTGTTTCAAGGGTAGCATTGATCGTATTGGTCCCAATTGTATTTACTGCTGGTAAAGCAAATTGGTTTTCTTTTGCGTCATTGTAGAGTGCTTCCAGCTCTTTACCAAACAGCACCCCGGCTTTGTACTTGCTCATTGTGGATCTTCTTTAATTGATTATAAATGGATCATATAGTGGCGCAACCGTTCAAAAGAGGCGCTAATATACTCTATTTCTGTATTTAGCGCTTTTTTTATATCCCCGGATCAATCTATGTTCTTCCCCAGGTTTCGCTGCACCAGCATCAGGTTTTTTTGCAGGGTTTGTTTTAAATGGCGTTTTACCACCTGGCCCATCGACTGGCAGCGGTTGAAGGCAGTAGTATGCAGGTGTTCATTCAATCCGTTTTTCAGTTCATTGATCTTGGCTTGCGTGGATATTTCATCAGTCGACATAATATCCAGCAATTCCTTGATCCTGTAACGGGATGATGCCAGGCGGAAAGTGATCAGTGTTCTTTCTTCGGCCTGGTATTGCGCCATGGACTCTTTATTCAAATGAGAAAGACATAAGTCCACGTAAGAATTATTCTCTTTGAAGAACTGCGGCAGGTAAAAATTCTTCCGGCCTTCATAACTCTGCTGATCAAAATCAATTGCCCTGATACGGTACTGATAGTCTTCAATGTCCGGAGTAACGTCCACTACAAAGTTATAACTTCTCATATCTCCCAGCAACCTGACAAAACAACGCTCATTGAATTTTACAAATTCCTTTGCAAGCCTGATCCTGTTGGTATCCGGATCATTCAGGATCTGCTGAATAAAAAGATCACCGGGAATACCGGGTATATGTTCTTCCACAAGGGTGTCCCTGTCTGTAAAAAAAGTCATCCGGTTTGGGGAAAGAATATGCTCCAGTTCCAGACCATAAATCCTGGAAGCATCCGCAATTTTTATATAATAATGATCATAGTTATCATTGTACTTGTTCACGATCCTGATACGGAATGGATGTGAATTGCCAAATGTGCAATAATCCACCCGCGCTACATCCAGATGACTGGTAAAGCTGAAATCACCTTCGGTTTTAAGAATGGCATAGATCTTCACCAGTCCTTCTCTTATAAAATCCCATTCCCGTTTATCATAAATGGTTTTTTCCCAAAGCGTATCATTTCCATTCTTGTCTTTAATGGGCACAGAAAAAGTATAGTTCAACAGATCAGTATAGGAAACCGGCAGTTTCACTTCCCTTCCATGGTGCCGCAGGTAGGAGCGAAGTTCACGGCTCACAGGGTACATGGGCTTTTTGCGGGAGGGTTTGTTGGTGCTCATAGTGGCAAGATAGTTCAAATCGTTGTCCGTTGAACGTTGACCGTTGTCCGAATGGCCGGACGAGTAGTTCCTTCTCCATTGTCACCCCGGCCCTGGTTCAGTAAGCGTACTGGTTTAAAGAATATAAGAGCCGGGGTCTCCCCGCACTGCACTTGCTTCAAATCTGGAAGGCATTATTGCTTAGAAAATATTGCAGATGGGGGAGACCCCGGATCTTAGCGAACTACAGTTGAAAATTTATTAAACCAGGTCCGGGGTGACAATGGAAGATGAACTACTCATCTGACTTGCATACATCGGACAACGATCTAAAATATTCCGGCGCATACATCAACCTGCTTCCGTACCAGCTAAACATTTCACCATCTACAAGAAGGATCTTTGTACCGGGCAGCAAAGGTTGCAATTCATCAATATGTTTCTGGCCGAAAGGATAAGGCTCTGAGGAAAGAAACAGGTATTCGCAGGCGGAGGCCTGCAGATCTTTAATAGTAATTACAGGATAGCGGGTGCTGCTTGCAAAAGCATTTTCATAGCCGGCCATCTTCAGCATGGAATGAATGAAGGTGTCGTTGCCGACGGTCATATAAGGAGATTTCCAGATCAGGTAAGCAGCTTTGGGTTTGCGGGAGGGAACAGGTAGCGCTGCAAAACCACCTTTTATCTGTGCAACGATCCTGGCAGCAGCGGCCGGTTTCCAGGTGATATTGCCTATTTCCCGGATCATATCATAAGCACCTTCCAGGGTATGCAGGTCGCTGATCCAGACTGGAAAATAAGTGGCCAGTTCTTCTACCTGCTCCTTTACATTTTCTTCTTTATTGGCCAGGATAAGATCAGGCTGCAACTGATGGATCAGTTCCATGTTCAACAGTTTGGTGCCGCCAATTCTTTTTTTGGTACGGAACCATTCATCGGGATGTATGCAGAATTTGGTAATGCCGATCACTTCGTCCTGCAGGCCCAGGTCGGCCAGCAACTCGGTTTGAGAAGGAACAAGGGAGATGATGCGCTGGGGTGGGGACAATAAAAAAACAGTCCTCCCTGTTTGATCAGCAAAAGCAGTCATGAAAATTTTTAACCGAAGATAAATCTTCTTATCAGAGCGAAAGACTGCTTAACACGATCGGGAAAACTGTTTAATGGTGTTAAATGACACTTTTAAGTTTCACCGCGCCTCCTGCTAAAGATGACTTTAGCAGGAGGGTTCCGGACTTAATTCTTTTCATGGATTTGGACACGGTGACTTGGAGGTCTTCAAGGATGGATTGGATGTTGGACGGTTTTTTCTTGGATCTTTGGTGTGTTTTTCTGGATGCTTGGACTTTGGTTTTTTTCTAAGGATTGGTTGGATCTGGTTTTTCAAAGAAGGAAGTTGACCGATATTGGATTTTTCGTTTTGGTTTTTTTAAAGAATTGGATTTAATCGGGTTTTCCTTAAGTTATTGGATCGGGTTTACTTGGTATTGGATTTGTTCAGGGATTGTCTATCAATCAACTTCGGGATCAAAAATAATTAGGAAAGCTTTAATAAGATAGCGCAGTTTTGACCGATTTCATGGCATCAGTATTTCCCACATTCATCGTAAACCATCTTATTTTTAATTGTAAAAACAACGTTTTAAAACCTCGTGTTTTTACGATAAAAGGGCTCCGGTAACGTTACCGGAGCCCTTTTTCAATAATCATTTTGATTCACATTAATATTGTGTGCACTATTTGCCTAAAGCCTCTAACATATCATACTTGGTAACAATATGATAATTTCCGGCTTCATCTTTTGCCATAACAGCGCCATTTCCCTTGTGAATTAGTGGACTTAATTTCTCAATTGGTGTATCAAATGCCACAACCGGCAGTGCAGGTTCCAACACATCCTGCACTTTCGAACTCTTGATCTCCGGATTGTTGAAAACTTTCTGGAAAAGGCCACCTTCACTGATCGCTCCAACAGGCCCTTCACCATTCATGACCGGTATTTGTTCTATATCATATTTTTTCATCAGTTCCACTGCTTCTGCCACTGTTTGTTGCGGTTCTACGGTGATCAGGCGTTTAGTGCCTCTTGAACTCACCACATCTTTAAAGGTCTTCACATCCAGGAATCCTCTTTCGATCATCCATTGATCATTATAGATCTTGGCTACATAGCGGCTGCCATGATCATGGAAAATACAAACCACCAGATCATCTTTCTTCAGCTTTCCTTTTAATTGCATCAATCCCTGGAGGCAGCTACCGGCGCTGTATCCACAGAATATTCCTTCTTCACGGGCGAGCTTGCGCGCCATCACTGCACCATCTTTATCCGTTACCTGTTCAAAATGATCGATCACGCTCATATCATAGTTCTGTGGCACAAAATCTTCCCCGAAGCCTTCGCTGATATAAGGATGCACTTCATTCATATCAATCTCGCCAGTACGGAAATATTTAGTGAGCAATGAACCATACACATCGATCGCCCATACCTGTATAGCCGGATTTTTTTCTTTCAGGAACATGGCTGTGCCCGTGATAGTACCGCCTGTTCCGGCCGTGCATACAAGATGGGTTATTTTGCCATCGGTTTGTTCCCATATTTCAGGGCCGGTGGTTTCATAATGTGCAAGCCGGTTAGCCAGGTTATCATACTGGTTCATGTGATAGGAATTGGGAACTTCCTTTGCCAAACGCTTTGCCACACTGTAATAACTGCGGGGATCTTCAGGCAATACATTGGTAGGGCAAACGATCACTTCAGCACCTACGGCTTTGAGGATATCTGCTTTTTCTTTGGATTGCTTATCAGTGGTAACGAAAATACATTTATAACCTTTCACTACGGCTGCCAGGGCCAGGCCCATGCCTGTGTTGCCGCTGGTGCCTTCGATAATGGTACCGCCCGGTTTAAGTTTGCCTTCCTGCTCAGCCACTTCCACCATTTTGAGCGCCATCCTGTCTTTAATAGAGTTGCCCGGATTGAAATAGTCCACTTTTGCCAGCACTGTGCAAGGCAGGTCTTTGGTCACTTTATTGAGCCGGATGAGGGGGGTATTGCCAATCGTTTCGAGTATGTTGTTTTTAATGTCCATTACATGTTTTTTGGAAGTGAATATGGCGGGTCAAAGGTACGATTATTAAACTTTCTGTGTTTTTCCCGATCTATAAGCCTGGCGTTAATTATTTATTCATAAAAACTATCAACATGAAATTTTCCCATGGTCTGAAAAGGGCAGGAGTGATGCTCGCTTTATCTTTTGTAATAATGCAGGCTTCTGCGCAAAAGGATTCAACGGCGCATTCACCTGAAACACGTGCAAAAGGCATCACGGATAAAATGAAAACAGAACTGACGCTTTCAGATGATCAATACAGCAAAGTGTATGATATCAACCTGAAATATGCGCAGAAGAACAAAGAATCTTTAAAAGAAGAAGGCACGAGGATGTCAAAGCTGAAAACGGTGAAAGCTGATAATAAAGAAAAGAACAAAGAATTGCAGGCAGTGCTGACAGAAGAACAATTTGAAAAGTATAAGGGCATGCAGAAGGAAATGAAAGCAGGTATGAAGCAAGCACATAAGAACAGAAAAAACAGGCAGGAATAACAAATCAATATATAAGACTCCCTTCCCGCCTTAAAGGCGGGAAGGTTGTTTAGAACAGGTCTTACTTTATTTATTGGAAAAGGATTTTTTGCGTTTGTTGGTTAAATAACGGTCCAGCAGGAACAATCCCAATATCATGTTCATCATCATGAATACATTAATGTAAGTATTGTTGAACATCTTGCTGAAGTCGATATTGCTCAGATCGATAGGAATAGGTGAAGATGTATCAGATGAGCCACTGCTCCATTGCACCTGTCCGATACCATAGATCAGGAAGCCAACAATCATCGTGATAAAGAAAATAGCAATGCCCCAGATGATCTTTTTATTGATATAGGTTTTGGCAGCCGGCGCAATTTGCAGCAAGGCTATTTCCTCCATTACATTTTTGGTAAACCGCATGGAAGGTTCTTCCAGTTCGGAAGCCTGCATCAATTGATGCACTTCCAACAGCTCGCCATATTTGGCGCGCCATTCTGCATCTGCCTTGATCAACTGATCAATCACCGTTCTCTCTTCAGGAGTGGCCATTCCGTCAATGTATTCCCAAAGACGCTCTTCTATGGTAGGTTGTACACTCATATCAATAAATTTAGATCAAGTCAAATCATTTACTTCTGCTGCAAAATGTTTTTGCATTTTTTCTTTCAATCTTGTTCTTGCCCGGTGCAGCCTTACTTTCACCGCATTGGCTTCAATGCCTAATACCCGGGCGATCTCTTCCAGTGTTTGTTCTCCTTTATAGAACAAAGTTATAATCTCTGCATCATCCGTGCTTAACAAAGCAATGGCCTGGTTTACCATGGCGATCCGTGATTTCTGTTCCACCAGGTTGGCACGGAACCCGGAATCCTGGCTATCGGCCACTTCAAATACTTTCTCATTGTCCAGCGAATGCACTTCCAGCCTTTTTTTCCGAAGGAAGGTGATGCAGGTGGTATTTACGATCGTATACAGCCAGGTGCTGAACTTCGAAGCTCCCCTGAAATCGGCCAGGGCGCGATAGGCTTTTACAAATATGTCCTGCGACACTTCTTCTGCATCTTCCCGGTTCTTCGTAAAACGGAGCGCCAGTGTGAAAACATAGCTTTTATAGCGGTCAATCAGTAGGGCATAAGCCTGTTGATCTCCTCCTAGCACTTTGCTAATGAGCTCATTATCATTTAAACCTGGCGACATACAGGAACTAAGACAACCGATGAAAGATTTTGGTTACAGCAAAATACGCTTATTTTATTGGCCGTATCAACTGTAACCTGCTCTCAACAACCATAGTCATAATCACTGTAAACCGGTTTTGAAAAAAGTTCTTAAAGACTGTAACCTGGTTCAATGAACCATAGTCATAGAGAACAAGAACAACAATTAAAATAATAATAAATAATTAGTTATGCACGCTACCGAAATGCTCGTCGCGATACTGATCCCACTGAGCTTCTTTTTACTGATCTTCGGGATCATCTACATGCAGAAAAGGGAAAACCTTGCCATGATAGAAAAAGGCCTGAACCCGAAAGAATTTGCCAATCGCCCGGCCCCTTATAAGAACCTGAAATGGGGACTTTTACTGATCGGCGCAGGCGCCGGATTGTTTGCGGCTTATATCCTGGACAATTATATACTCTCTTCCGTTTCAAGATTTGATCATGATGGCAATGTACCTATCTATTTTGCTCTCATCGCGATCGGCGGTGGATTAGGATTATACGGATCTTATAAAGTGGAGAAGAAATGGTGGGACGAAAATAAAAATGAACGGCCTTAACAGCACCAACAGTAAAAAGCCTCCCGGATTCAGGAGGCTTTTTTTTTATTTCTTAATCTCTTCCATCGCCTTTGCGATCACCGCATCATCATGATTCAACACCTGGAAATAACCTGTATTCCGCCAGCGGAACCTTCCCAGGAATGCTTCCAAACGACGCTGCAAAGTTTCTTTCTGACGAACAGTAAGCGAAACAAGATTTACTGAATCGCGGACCGCCGCATACTGAACGAACTCATTCCACAACTGGTCAAACTTCCCGAAACGCTCTGCATAATCTGCTGCTGAGCTGTATTGATCGATCTCCTTGCGATGTTGTAAATAATAAGTGTATACAAAACTGTTAAAGCTGCCACTTGTAAACAGCTTGTTTATACTGATGGGATAAGTAGATGTATCGATCGGAACAAAAAAATCGGGCATGATGCCACCGCCACCAAATACAATATGCCCTGAAGGTGTTTTGTATTCCTTACCATTATGTATCTTGTTGGAATCAGCATACAATGCTTCACCATTGGAATAGCGCTCCCATATTTCATCCATATACACTTTCTTGCCCTTATCATAAGGCCGCTGAATACTACGCCCCAAAGGAGAGTAGTAGCGGGCTACGGTTAAACGGATGGCCGACCCGTCACTAAGCTGGTATTGTTCCTGCACCAGGCCCTTGCCAAAGCTGCGACGGCCTACAATGATCGCCCTGTCCCAATCCTGCAAGGCACCGGCCAGCACTTCACTTGCACTGGCAGACAGCTCATCGATCAGTATCACCAGTTTTCCTTTTTCAAAAAGTCCCGGGCGTTTGCAACGGTATTCTTTTTTCTTGCTATGTACGCCTTCTGTGTACACTACCAGTTTATCACCGTCCAGGAACTCATCAGCCATTTCGATCGCTTCGTTCATATAACCGCCGCCATTGCCACGCAGGTCATAGATCAGTTCTTTCAATCCCTGTTTTTGCAGGTTTTCCATGGCCTGCATAAATTCTTCGTAACTGTTTTCAGTGAACTTGTTCAGCTTGATATAACCGGTTGTTTTATCGATCATATAAGCCGCATCCACGGAAGGAACAGGAATGCTGCCACGTTTTACATTGATCGTTTGCACCTGGCCATTCCTCACCACTTTAAGTGCTGCAATGGACCCTCTTTCTCCACGGATGAATTCCTTGATCTTATTGGATGAAACGCTTTTTCCTACCAGGGAAGAATCATTCACAGCAACGATCTTATCGCCGATCTGCAGTCCGGCCTGGTCGCTGGGGCCTCCGGGCACTACATACACCACGTTCACCGTATCACTGAAAACATTGAACTCAACCCCGATGCCATCAAAATTGCCGGCCAGGTCTTCATTCACGGCTTTCAGTTCAACAGGGGGGAAATAAACAGAGTGGGGGTCCAGTTCGCTCATCATTTCCTGAATGGCGCCTCCCTGTAAAGAGTCGGTACTTACGGGGTCCACATATTTTGTCCGTATCAGGTCAAGCGCTTCCTGGAGTGAGCTGGGTTTACTGCTTTGAAAAAAGCCCTTTGCAGAGCCTCCTTTGTTCATTTTGTAACCGAAAAACATTCCTGCTATCAATACCACCGAAAAAAGAAGAGGTAACCAAACTTGTAATTTTTTATTGCCCATCATTTATTTTGCTGAAATTTGACGCAAAATAGAGAAAGTTTATTGTTTGTGGTTTGTTGCCCGCTTTTGGCAGCCAGGTTTATGGTTATTCGCTTGTTAAACATTTCCCAATACCTGGCATTCTGCACCCTGAAACGATAAACCAAAACGTAAACCCATACCATGCCTTCGGTTAAATTACTTGCAGATTGCGGTGCTACTAAGTCAGAATGGACTTTGCTTGGCCACGGAAAAATCAAAACAGTCATCACCCAGGGAATCAGCCCTTATTTTCTCAATGCAGACCAGATCCGGGAACTGCTGCTGAAAGAGCTGAAGCCGGAATTGAAAAAGGCAGAAGTGGACGAGATCTATTATTATGGTACCGGTTGCGCCAACCAGGCCAATGTAACACTGGTAAAAAAGACCCTCCGGAAAGTTTTTCCTGAAGCCAGCACTGTGCAGGTAACACATGATATGCTGGCTGCTGCCCGTGCTTTATGCGGGGACGGAAAAGGTGTGGCAGCGATATTGGGGACAGGTTCCAATTCCTGTTTTTATAATGGCAAAAAGATCCTGAAAAACAGTCCCGGCCTGGGTTATGTGCTCGGAGACGAAGGCAGTGGCGCTTATCTCGGCAAAAAAGTGATCCAATATTATCTCTATGGCACTTTTGATGATGAACTGCGTGGAAGGTTTGACCTGACCTATATGACCAATGCTGCTGAAATACTTGAGAACGTATACAAAAAACCATTGCCCAACCGCTACCTTGCCGGTTTTGCCCGCTTCCTTGCAGAAAACCGCAACCATTATATGATCGAAAACATTATTGAGGACGGTTTAAATGATTTTTTCTTTAATCATTTATGCAAATACCGGGAAATATGGTCGCATCCTGTGAACTTTGTGGGCAGCGTGGCTTATGGGTTCCGCGATGTGCTGGCCCAGTTATGTCACAGCTATGAATTTGAATTAGGAAAAGTTATAAAAAAGCCCATGACAGGGCTGATAGAGTATCATAGTTAAAAGAGGTTACATGGCATTTGAAAAAATCACGGAGAAAGACAGTTCTTATCGTCACCTCGAAAAGATGAGTATAAGAACATTACTGGATAATATCAACAAAGAAGATCAAATTGTTCCTGCTGCTGTGGAAGCAGCCATTCCCCAAATAGAAAAACTGGTAGAAGCAGTAAGTGATAAGATGCTGATGGGCGGGCGTCTGTTTTATATCGGTGCCGGCACCAGCGGCAGGCTGGCCGTAGTGGATGCCAGTGAATGCCCGCCAACTTATGGCGTTCCTTATGGATTGGTGATAGCCGTGATTGCCGGCGGCGACAAAGCTATTACCACGGCTATAGAATTTGCAGAAGACGATCGTGAGCAGGGTTGGAAAGACCTGCAGGCATATAATGTTTCTGATAAAGATGTGGTAATCGGTCTCGCTGCCAGCGGCACCACGCCTTATGTGATAGGAGCACTGGAAGAATGCAGGAAACACGGCATTGTTACCGGCAGCATATCCTGCAATCCCGATTCGCCCATTAGTGCAGCCGCTGATTTTCCGATTGAAGTGGTGGTAGGCCCTGAATTCGTGACCGGCAGCACACGCATGAAAAGCGGCACAGCACAAAAACTGGTGTTGAACATGATCTCCACTTCCGCAATGATCCAGCTTGGAAGGGTAGAAGACAATAAAATGGTGAACATGCAGCTCACCAATGAAAAGCTGATCGACCGTGGAGTGAAAATGCTGATGGAACGATTGAATTGGACCGATTATGAAAAAGCAAAACAACTGTTAGTTAAATATGGAAGTGTGAAGAAAGCAACTGAATCAGCAAATGCATAAATAAAAAAAGGATGCCAATTTCAGCATCCTTTTTTTATTCTTTCACAATTCTTCTCTATATTGCAACTCTATCCTACAATTTTGGTAGATAATAGCAACCATATCATTTCATCCTCTATTGCAACATCCCCTGTTGCAACTACGGCTATTATTACTACAACTATTACAACAATCCGCTAAAGCGGATTGTACTTAATCATATCACCCCTGGGGCTTCTGAAGCCTACGTTCACTGAGATGGCATCTCATTACATCATTTTAAACATACAATAAGGATATGCAGGTTTTAAAGTTTGGCGGCACTTCTGTGGCCAATGCAGAAAATATCAGGAAAGTAGTCAGCATTGTGACTGATGCAGATAAAAAAGATAAAACAATAGTCATCGTATCTGCACTGGGTGGGGTTACGGATCTGCTGCTCTCAGCCTCTTCACTGGCAGCAGATGGCGATGAATCATATAAAGAAAAACTGGCGGTAGTGGAACAACGCCATCTTGAAGCAGTAAAACAATTAATACCGGTTGCACAGCAAAGCCAGTTATTAAGCCTGGTAAAGAAAAGCTGCAATGAAATTGAAGATATCTGCAGCGGTATTTTTTTATTAAGGGAACTGACCCCTCGTTCAAAAGACCGTATCGGCAGTTATGGTGAATGGCTTTCTTCACGCATCATTGCAGCCACTATTCAATCAATGGGCGTCGATCTATTATGGAAAGACAGCCGCGAACTGATCGTTACCAATTCCAATTTCACTGCAGCAGAAGTCGATTTTGCAACTACAACAGAAAATATCCGTCAGTTCTTTGCATCATCCGGTCATCATTTATTCCTGTTGCCCGGCTTTATTGCTGCAGATAAAAAAGGCATCACCACCACACTTGGCAGGGGCGGTTCAGATTATACGGCAGCCATACTGGCGGCCAGCCTTAATGCTTCCAATCTTGAGATATGGACTGATGTGAGCGGTATGATGACAGCCGATCCCCGCCTCACGGCCAATGCACGCATCATCCCGCATATCTCTTACCAGGAGGCGATGGAACTGTCGCATTTCGGCGCCAAAGTAATTTATCCTCCAACCATTCAACCGGTGATGAGCAAAGGCATCCCGGTAAGGATCAAAAACACTTTTGCCCCGCAGGATGAAGGTACTTTGATAGAATCAGTTGCTATCCGCAATGGCAATATCGTACGCGGCATATCCAGCATCAACAATATTGCGCTGCTGAGCCTTGAAGGCAGTGGCATGATCGGTATCCCTGGTTTTTCCAGGCGTTTGTTTGAAGCGCTCAGCAATGAACGGATCAATGTGATCCTTATCACGCAAAGTTCTTCAGAGCATTCCATCTGCGTGGCAGTGGATGCGAGTGCGGCCGCTACTGCCAAACAGGTGGTAGACGCTGCTTTTGCCAATGAGATCGCCCTGCAAAAAGTGGAACCGCTGGCTATTGAAAATGAATTATCCATTGTGGCATTGGTAGGGGAGAACATGAAAAGCCATCCGGGCATCAGTGGCCGTATGTTCAGTGCAATGGGAAAGAATGGAGTGAATATCCGGGCTATTGCACAGGGCTCTTCTGAAAAAAACATCTCTGCGGTCATTTCCACCAAAGATGTCCGCAAAGCGATCAACGTATTGCATGAAGAGTTTTTTGAAACCACTTATAAGCAGGTCAATCTCTTTATTGCCGGTACTGGTAATGTAGGGGCAAAATTATTAGGTCAGTTACAACAGCAATTGCAATTCCTGCAGAAGCAAATGAAATTGCAGGTCAGGGTTGTCGGCATTTCCAACAGCCGCAAAATGCTGATGCGTGAGGAAGGAATTGATATGGCAAAATGGAAAGAAGCACTGGACAAAGGAGAGCCAGCCAGCCTTGAAAATTTTGTGGAAGGCATTATTGCCCGCAACCTGCGCAATTCCATTTTTGTGGATGTAACAGCCAATGATAAAGTGGCTGGCATTTATGACAAGCTATTGCAGAAAAGCATATCGGTAGTGGCCTGCAATAAGATCGCGGCTTCTTCTGCTTATGTGCATTATCAAAAGCTGAAGGACCTGGCACGTGAATTCAATTGCCAGTTTTTGTTTGAGACCAATGTAGGCGCAGGCCTTCCGATCATCGGTACATTGAACGATCTGCTTAGAAGCGGCGACCGGGTACATCGTATTGATGCCGTATTAAGCGGTACCCTCAATTTTGTTTTCAATAATTATGATGGCAGCCGTCCTTTTGCCGATGTGGTAAAACAGGCGCAGGATGAAGGTTACACAGAACCTGATCCCCGGCTCGATCTGAGCGGCACTGATGTAATGCGAAAGATCATGATACTTGCCCGCGAAACAGGAGAGAAGATAGAAATGGACCAGATCGCCAACAACAGTTTTATGCCTGCATCCTGCATGCAGGGATCAGTGAGCGATTTTTATGCAGCCATGGCCAAAGAAGAAAAGCACTTCCGTAATTTATACGATCAGGCTGGTAAAGCAGGATGCAAACTGAAGTTTGTAGCTTCTTACAATAATGGGAATGCTTCGGTCGGTTTGCAGCATATAGACCCGGCACATAATCTTTATCATCTCTATGGAAAAGACAATATCGTATTGTTCTATACTGACCGGTATGCAGAGCAACCCATGGTAGTGAAAGGTGCAGGCGCCGGAGCTGAAGTAACGGCAAGCGGGGTATTTGCAGATATTCTAAGGGCGTGTAAATGAGTCGGGAGTCTGGAGTCAGGAGACGGGAGTATGAACAGGTTTTGAAAAGTAAACTCTTTTCGATATTGAAATAATTGTTTTAAAATAAAAGAATGCGTACAATAAAAGTATATGCTCCGGGAACAGTTGCTAATCTCGTTTGCGGGTTTGATATTCTTGGGTTGACATTGAATGAGCCATGTGATATTATGGAAGTGACATTGTTGAACGAGCCGAAGGTGATCATTCATAACAGGGATGAGTTTGGTTTGCCTACTGATCCGGAAAAGAATGTGGCAGGGGTGGTATTTCTTTCTGTGATGGAGAAAGTGGGTGGCGATAGTGGTTTTGAAGTGACGATTGAGAAACATATCAAGCCGGGTAGTGGCATCGGATCGAGTGCGGCCAGTGCCGCAGGAGCGGCCGTAGCAGCTAATCGTTTACTGGGGAATATTTTCAATACGGATGAACTGATACAGTTTGCCATGAATGGTGAAAAGCTGGCTTCAGGGGTTAAGCATGCTGATAATATTGCACCCTGTATACTTGGCGGGGTAAGCCTGATCCGTTCCATTCATCCTTTGGACATTATTTCCATTCCTTCACCTGACTTGCATGTGACCGTTGTTCATCCGCAGATAGAAGTAAGAACTTCCGATGCAAGACAAATACTGCGCAAGCAAGTATTGCTGAAAGATGCCATCCGCCAGTGGGGAAATATTGCAGGACTGGTGGCAGGTTTATTAAAAAATGATCTCGATCTCATTGGGCGCTCCCTCGAAGATGTGATCATTGAACCTGTACGCAGTATCCTGATCCCCGGTTTTGATGAAGTGAAAGCCAACTGCAAAGCAGCCGGTGCATTGGGTGGCGGCATCTCCGGTTCCGGCCCTTCCATTTTTATGCTCAGTAAAAATGAAACAACGGCCCGCGCAGTGGAAGCAGCCATGAAAGACGTGTATGAAAAATTGGGCATCGCGTATTATACATACGTTACGACCGTGAATAAAAAAGGTGTCAGCGTTGAAGAAATCACTATTGCCAATCATTAAATTTTAATTTTGAAATACTACAGCACCAATAAGCAATCCCCCCTCGTTGATTTTAAAGAAGCCACTATACAGGGACAGGCACCCGATAAAGGATTGTATTTTCCTGAAAGCATTCCGCAGGTGGATAAAGATCTGCTGGAAAACATTATGGTTATCTCTGATGAAGAGATCGCTTTCCGTGTAATAAAACCTTATGTGGGCAACACCATACCGGATGAAAAACTTTTTTCCATTGTAAAAGAAACATTAAGTTTTCCCATACCACTGGTGAAAATAACAGACTCCATATCTTCACTTGAATTGTTTCATGGTCCCACACTGGCATTTAAAGACATAGGCGCAAGGTTCATGAGCCGCTGCCTGGGTTATTTTCTTTCCGGTGAATCAAAAAAAGTGACCGTGCTGGTAGCCACTTCAGGTGATACAGGCGGTGCAGTAGCCAATGGTTTCCTCGATGTGGAAGGAGTGGAAGTGGTGATACTTTATCCTTCTGGAAAAGTAAGCCCTGTACAGGAAAAACAACTGACTACGCTGGGCCGCAACATCAAAGCGCTGGAAATAGAAGGGAGCTTTGACGATTGCCAGCAATTGGTGAAACAGGCTTTTGCCGACCAGGACCTGCGCAGCCAGGTATTTCTTACTTCTGCGAATTCAATCAATGTAGCAAGATGGCTGCCACAGCAGTTCTATTATTTTCTTGCCTGGAAGCAATGGGAAAATAAAAGCAATCCACTTGTGATATCCGTGCCCAGTGGCAATTTCGGAAATATCTGCGCGGGCATTTTAGCGAACGCTTCGGGATTGCCTGCTGCTCATTTCATAGCAGCCTGCAATGCCAATGATATCGTGACAAAATATTTACAAACAGGACAGTATCAACCACGGCCTGCAGTGCCAACCTTGAGCAACGCAATGGATGTGGGCAATCCCAGTAATTTCGTACGCATACTGGAGATATTCCAGCATCAGCTTCCCCAACTGAAGTCCAGGTTATCTTCTTACCGCATCTCCGATGCTGAAACAATTGATACCATCAGCAATATATATCACCAGTTCAACTATATCGCGGACCCTCATGGTGCGGTCGGTTTTCTTGCTCTCCAACGATACCTTGCGGAGCATCCCGGACAGCAAGGCTATTTCCTGGAAACGGCACATCCTGTAAAATTCCCGGCAGCAGTGGAGCAGGCCACTGGCAAACCTGTCAGCCTGCCGGCATCCCTGCAATCATTAATGAAAGAAAAAAAGAAAAGCCTTTTCATGAAACCGGATTACGATCATCTGCGGTCGATTTTAAGATCATGATCTTATCTTTGCAACAGGAAGTTTTCCTGCTGATCTATGCATGATATTGAACCTTTCTATAACTGGCGTCATATCTACATAAGTGAAGAAGATATGCGGTCTCCTTTCTATGGAAGGGACTATTCCGAATTTGAGTTCACCCAGGCCGTTTACAATTATTATATCCATCCGCAATGGGATGAATTCGGCAGCCGCACACTTTACCTGAAAGTGCTGATGGCCGATTATGAAGAAGGGTATGCCGTGATCGAACTGATAGGAGAGTGGAACGATGCGATCGAGAATGATATGATGACCCTGAAAAGGGAAGTGCTGGAGAAATTTATGTATGAAGGGATATATAAATTCATTCTCATTGCTGAAAATGTGTTGAATTTCCATAGCAGTGATCCGGAATATTATGAGGAATTATATGAAGAGGTAACGGATGAGAATGGCTGGGTCGTTTGCCTCAATATGCCGGAACAAACGCAATATGATTTCAGGAAAGCCAAACTGAACAGGTATATCGAATTGATGGAACTGGATAACTGGCGTGTATACAAACCCTTTCATTTATTCAAAAAAATCGATGCGGAGCAGTTGTCGAGGCTGGATTGATATTTTTTTACGAAAACGTTGCCATAAAGGAGGAATGAAGGAAAAATCACGCTGTATTTCCACCCTGATAAAAGTTTTTGTCATTCTTTCGTCATCCGATGCTAAATTTGCAAAAATTTAATCACCATCCCTTTGTTTGCGTATGAGTCGCTCTTATCAGAAAATCCACTGTTCTCGGAAGCAGGCAGGTTTTGATAGCGATAGACCCATCAGCGACGGATTAAATAAAAGAATATACAGATGAAATGGTCTGATTTCTTCACATCTTCTGTCGGAAAGAAACTCATTATGAGTTTATCCGGTTTGTTCCTGATTGCATTTTTAGTGGTTCACGTTGGTCTGAATGCCTGCATCTGGGCGATGGACGATGGGGTTATGTTCAACAAAGCTGCCCATTTCATGGGAGCGAACGTAGTGCCACGTATATTGGAGATCGGGTTATTTGCCGGTTTTCTTCTCCACATTATCCAGGGTCTTGTGCTGGAATTCCAGAACCGCTCCAACAGAAAAAAAGGTTATGCAGTAAAAATGGGCAGCAGGGGTTCTGCCTGGTACAGGAAATCCATGGGCCTGCTCGGTACCCTGATCCTCCTGTTCCTGATCATGCATATTTCCCATTTCTGGGTGCCTTCCCGGATCACCGGCCTGGAAGAAACATATATCGACGGAAAAGAATATCATGACCTGTTTGGTCGTATGGCGGCTGTGTTTACAGATAATATCGGCGTAGTGATCCTGTATGTGCTGGGTTGTATTTCCCTTGCCTGGCACCTGTTGCATGGCTTTCAGAGCGCGTTCCGTACGCTTGGTTTGACCAACCATAAATATATCAGACTGATCAATGGCCTGGGAATCGGTTTTTCCATCATTGTTCCGCTGGCGTTTGCCATGATGCCCATCAGTTTTTACATGGGTTGGGTATAAGAAATGACGATCGTGTCATTCAAGCTAAATTGAAATCATTCTAATCATACTAATAAGAGAAATCCTCGGTTATGTTAGATTCAAAAATTCCTGCAGGAAAACTGGAAGATAAATGGACAGATTATAAAGGTCATTGCAAACTGGTCAACCCTGCCAATAAAAGAAAGCTGGAGATCATCGTAGTGGGCACGGGCCTGGCTGGTGCTTCTGCTGCCGCTTCTCTCGGCGAACTGGGTTACCGGGTAAAAGCATTTTGCTTCCAGGATTCTCCCCGCCGTGCACACTCCATTGCAGCACAGGGTGGCATTAATGCAGCCAAGAATTACCAGAATGATGGCGACTCCGTTTTCCGTTTGTTCTACGATACCATTAAAGGGGGCGACTACCGTGCACGCGAAGCAAACGTGCATCGCCTTGCTGAAGTAAGTGTAAATATCATTGACCAGTGCGTGGCACAGGGCGTTCCCTTTGCACGTGAATACGGCGGCCTGTTGAATAACCGCTCTTTTGGTGGCACACAGGTAAAAAGAACATTCTATGCAGCCGGCCAAACAGGCCAGCAATTGCTGATCGGCGCTTACCAGGCACTGGAACGCCAGGTGGCTTTGGGCAGCGTTCAAATGTTCAGCCGTCACGAGATGCTGGATGTGGTGAAAATTGATGGTAAAGCAAGAGGCATTATCGCCCGAGATCTTATCAGCGGAAAAATTGAAAGGCATTTTGGTCATGCAGTATTGCTTTGTACAGGTGGTTATGGCAACGTTTTCTATCTTTCCACCAATGCCATGGGCAGCAATGTTACCGCCGCATGGAAAGCGCATAAAAGAGGCGCTTATTTCGGCAATCCCTGCTTCACCCAAATTCACCCTACCTGTATTCCCGTAACCGGCGATCACCAGAGCAAGCTTACGCTGATGTCTGAATCATTACGGAATGACGGCCGCATCTGGGTGCCGAAAAAACAAAACGATCCGCGTAAAGCCAATGATATTCCGGAAGAAGAAAGGGACTACTATCTCGAAAGAAGATACCCTGCATTCGGTAACCTCGTTCCCCGCGACGTGGCTTCAAGAGCTGCCAAAGAAAGATGCGATGCCGGCTATGGAGTAGGTACTACCAAACAAGCGGTTTATCTCGATTTCAGATACAATCTCATCAATAAATACGGAAGGGCAGAAGCCAGCAAGCATGGCATCGAAAATCCTGATGAAGAAACACTGGTCCGCCTGGGTAAGGAAGTAGTGAAAGAAGAATATGGCAACCTGTTCGACATGTATGAAAAGATCACCGGTGAAAACCCTTATGAAGTGCCGATGCGTATTTATCCTGCGGTACACTACACCATGGGTGGTCTTTGGGTGGATTATGAACTGATGACAAATATTCCCGGTCTCTATGCACTGGGTGAAGCCAATTTCAGCGATCACGGTGCCAACCGTCTTGGTGCTTCTGCATTGATGCAGGGCCTGGCTGATGGATATTTTGTTATTCCTTACACCATAGGTAACTACCTGGCAGACGAGATCGCCACCAAGCCTATTCCTACTACACATGAAGCTTTTGAAAAAGCAGAAGCCGGCGTGGCGGAAAGAATAAATAAACTGATGAACATTAAAGGATCTCAATCCGTAGAAAGCTTCCACAAACGCCTCGGCAAGATCATGTGGGAGAAATGCGGAATGGCCCGTAATGCAAAAGGACTGACAGAAGCGATCAGCGAAATACAACAGTTGAAAAAAGAGTTCTGGAGTGATGTACGCATCCCCGGTAGCATTAATGAAATGAATACCGAACTGGACAAAGCCGGCAGGGTAGCAGATTTTATCGAGCTGGGCGAACTGATGTGCAAAGACGCACTGGAAAGGAATGAAAGCTGCGGCGGCCATTTCCGTGAAGAAAGCCAGACAGAAGATGGGGAAGCACTGCGCAATGATGATCAGTATATGTATGTAGCCGCCTGGGAATTAAAAGGAGATAGCGACTGGGAATTACATAAGGAAGAGCTGAAGTACGACGTGATCAAACCTACTCAGCGCAACTATAAATAAGTTTTAAAGTTTAAAGGTTTCAATATGGAGCACTATTCAATGAATCTTACGCTTAAGGTCTGGAAACAAAAAAATGCAACAGCAGAAGGAAATTTTGAGACCTACCAGGTAAAGGATATTTCTTCTGAAATGTCATTCCTTGAGATGTTTGATGTGCTGAATGAACAACTCATTCACGAGGGAAAGGAACCGATCGCATTTGACCATGACTGCCGTGAGGGAATCTGTGGCATGTGCTCGATGTATATCAATGGCCGGCCTCATGGCCCCTGGCATGGCACCACTACCTGCCAGTTGCACATGCGAGCGTTCAAAGACGGCGACACCATTGTGGTAGAACCCTGGAGAGCCAATGCATTTCCTGTGGTAAAGGACCTGGTGGTTGACCGTTCAGCTTTCGACAGGGTCATTCAGTCGGGTGGTTATATTTCTGTAAACACCGGCGTGTCTGTTGATGGCAATACTATCCCGATTGAAAAAGAGAATGCAGATAAAGCGTTTGCAGCAGCAGCTTGTATCGGATGCGGCGCCTGCGTGGCGGCCTGTAAGAACTCATCAGCCATGCTCTTCGTATCTGCCAAGGTTTCCCACCTGGCCTTGCTTCCGCAAGGTGATATTGAACGGAAGAACAGGGTACTGAATATGGTGGCCCAGGCGGATAAAGAAGGCTTTGGTTCCTGCACATTCACCCAGGCCTGTGAAGCGGTTTGCCCCAAAGAAATTTCCATTACCAATATTTCACGTTTGAACAGTGAGTACCTGAAAGCAGGGCTTGCATCAGATAAGACCCACTAAGCAGTACCACTCGTGTATTATTCGTGTTAAAATGAGAAAAGCTCCTTTGGGGCTTTTTTCGTTTCAAATGGTCTTTGTATATTCCCATACTAAATCCTTTTTATGCAACGACCTAAACTTCTGCTGGCCTTAATGGCCCTTATCATCTTTTCGTGTAAGAATACAGATACCACAGTGGAAAGGCAACCTTATAAATGGCCGGAAGGCATTAAACCTCCGGTTGCAGATAAAAAACCGGTACAGTTTACTGCGCATGGAGATACCCGCACAGATGATTATTACTGGATGAATGATTACTTCAAAAAAGGACCGGACAGCACCCGCGTGGTGCAATACCTTACTGCTGAAAATGCTTACCTGGACACGATGATGTCGGGCACCAGGCAATTGCAGGCTGATCTTTTTACTGAGATCAAATCAAGGATCAAAGAAAAAGATGAAAGCGTTCCTGTGTTTGATAACGGTTACTATTACTACCGCAGAACGGATGAAGGCAAGCAATACTATAAATACTGCCGTAAAAAAGGCAGCCTCGATGCTCCGGAAGAAATACTGCTGGATGCAGATGCAATGGCAGAAGGCACCGGTTATTTTGCCGCCACTGGTTTCAGCATCAGCCCTGATAATAAAATGATGGCCTTTGGCATTGATAAAGTGTCACGCCGCCAGTATACTATTTATATCAAAAACCTGGAAACAGGAGAGATATTGAAAGATGAAATAAAAGGTACAGGTGGTAATGCCGTTTGGGGCAATGACAACAAGACCATTTTTTATACATCCAATAATCAGGAGACGCTGTTATCTGAGAAGATCAAAAAACATACGATAGGTACAAACGCATCAGCAGACGTGCCGGTGTATGAAGAAAAAGACCAGACAAACTATATCGGTGTATACAAGACCAAATCAAGAAAATATATTGTTATCTATTCCCAGGGCACGCTTTCTTCCGAGCTGCGCATTCTCGATGCTGATGCACCCGGTGGCAGCTTTAAAGTGTTCCAGCCAAGAATAAAGGATGTATTGTATGAGATCGATCATTCAGGCGACAAATTCCTGATCGTTACCAATCTTGACGCCAAGAACTTCAAGCTGATGGAAACACCGGTGGATAAAACCAGCAGGGAAAACTGGAAGGATGTGATCGCGCATCGTCCGGATGTATTGCTCGAAGGGATTAGCGTGTTTAAAGATTACTGGGTGATCACTGAAAGAAAAGAAGGGTTGTTGAAATTGCGTATCAGAGAGCTTGCATCAGGCGCAGAGCATTATGTGGATTTTGGAGAACCTACTTATTCCGCCAATGTGGGTGCCAATCCTGAATTCAATACCACTACGCTCCGGTACAATTATACATCACTTACTACTCCAAGTTCTGTGTACGATTACAATATGCAGACCAAAGAGAAAAAGCTGATGAAAGAAACACCTGTACTGGGCGGGTTCAATAAAGCCGATTATGTATCTGAAAGAATCTATGCAACAGCCAAGGATGGTACCAAAGTGCCTATCTCGCTGGTGTATAAAAAAGATACAAAGAAAGATGGCAGTGCGCCCTTGCTGCTATATGGCTATGGCTCTTACGGCGCCAGCATGGACGCTTATTTCGACAATTCCAGGCTGAGCCTGCTCAACAGAGGATTTATATATGCCATTGCACATATACGCGGTGGCCAGGAAATGGGTCGCCAATGGTATGAGGACGGCAAGATGATGAAGAAGAAAAACACTTTTACCGATTTTATTGATTGTGGTGAATACCTGATCAACCAGCATTATACATCTAAAGGACATCTCTATGCCATGGGTGGCAGTGCAGGTGGATTGCTGATGGGTGCTGTTGCCAATATGGCCCCTGATCTCTGGAATGGCATTATTGCACAGGTACCATTCGTTGATGTGATCAATACCATGTCTGACCCGACCATTCCTCTTACTACCAATGAATATGATGAATGGGGCAATCCTGCCAATAAAGAAAGTTATTTCTACATGAAATCATATTCTCCTTACGACAATGTAGAGAAAAAGGATTATCCGAATATACTGGTGCTTACAGGGCTGCATGATTCACAAGTGCAGTATTTTGAACCGGCAAAATGGGTAGCCAAATTAAGAGAGCTGAAAACCGATAACCATATTCTCTTGCTGAAAACGAATATGAAAGCAGGCCATGGCGGAGCTTCAGGAAGATTTGATTATTTGAAGGATGTAGCGCTACAGTATGCGTTTTTGTTTGCGCTGGAAGGGATTAACAAATAACCGTGCTGGCTGTCACCCCGGCCCTGGTTCAGGGTACATTCGAGTTTAAAGAATATAAGAGCCGGGGTGACACACAGCTTTCGTCATGCCTTTCTTTACCAAACATAAGACAATCTTAATCCCGCTGCCCACAACGCATCCGCATCAGCATGTTTGCGATATAATGCCACAGGCCCTAAAGACATCCGGTTGTTGAAATGATAAGCTCCTGACAAACTTACTCCGACCCCCAGGCTGGAGCTTTCCTTATAGATCCCCAATGCAGGCCCGGCCAGTAATGTTATATTGGTTTTGGGAGAAGGATTGCAGATAATACCGGGCATGGCATGTACATAGAAATAGTTATTGTAACGGAAACCATAACCCGCCGTTGTCACTTTTTTCCCAATGTAATAATCAAGCCCTGCCTGTGCGGTAAAGCCGATAATCTTAGGTGCATTCACACTATCTCCAAAACGGTGATGGCTCCAGCCATAAGCAAGGCCAAACCCCGGAAGATGCGAATCTCCAAACACACCAACCGGTAATGAAGCCGTAAAAATTGCCTGCTGGCTTTTTCCTTTAGGGCGATAACCGGGAGAGATTTTGGATTGTGCACCTGCCTGCAAGGCAAGAAAGCCGGCAAACAATAAAAAGAAAGTATATTTTTTCATAATCTGGCCCTCCAAATTTGATTCTTTTTCATGAAATAACCAGCACAGGAGCTGTTCATGCAATAAAAGACCGAATTTTACGATTTTGAGGATAAACTCACTGCTTTTGAGCATTTTACGCAGCATATCCCTGCTCGTAGCCATTCTGCTGCTTGCTCTTGCAGCCAGGGCACAAGCTCCTGCCCAGCTTCGCTCGAACCTGCGTCAGCAAAAAATAGCCGTTACAGCAGATACTTTACGGCTCGATACGCTCAGCATCATTCCCAAAACATTTACTATCCCCGGTATCGATTCAACCGATTACGAACTTGATTTTATCAATGCTTTATTGATCTGGAAAAAACGGCCGGCGACAGACAGCATTTCTATCAGCTATCGCGTTTTTAATTACAGGCTTAATCCTGTAACCCAACGCATACCATTCGACAGCGTAAGGAATAATATCTCTTTGCAGCCTTTTGAATTCAATAATGAGCTCAGTGATATGCAAAGGGGCATTTTCAATTTCGGCTCCATAAAAGCAGAAGGAAGTTTTGGCCGCCAGATCGCTTTTGGCAATAGCCAGGATGCTGTGCTGAATTCCACGCTCAATCTTCAGCTAAGCGGCATGCTGGGAGATAGCATAGAGATACAGGCCGCCATCACCGATAACAATATCCCTATACAACCGGATGGCACCACGCAGCAGTTGAATGAATTTGACCAGGTATTCCTTCAGTTCAAAAAAAACAACTGGCAGCTTAATCTCGGTGATATTGATATCCGGCAAAATCAAAGCTATTTCCTGAACTTTTATAAACGGCTGCAGGGTATTTCTTTTCAGACAACGAATAAGCTTGGCAAAAACCTTGAATCAAAAACACTGGCCAGCGGTTCTATTGCCAAAGGAAAGTTTACCCGCAATATTATCGACAACACCACTACCAGCAATCTCGAAGGCAATCAGGGCCCTTACCGGTTGACAGGGGCAAACAATGAGTTCTTCTTTATCGTGCTTGCCAATACGGAAAGGGTTTTCCTGGATGGCCAATTGCTTCAGCGCGGAGAAGACCAGGACTATGTGATCAATTACAATACAGCAGAAGTAACTTTCACTCCCAAACGGATGATCACGAAAGACAGCCGTATCCAGATAGAATTTGAATATGCTGACCGGAATTATCTCAATGCCAACTTCTACGTATCTGAAGAATTAGACTTCAATAAAAAATTAAAGTTGCGCATCGGCGCATTCACCAACAACGATGCAAAGAACTCACAGATCAACCAGGTACTTGACCCGGAGCAAAAGCAATTCCTGGGTACTATCGGCGACAGCATCCAAAGAGCATATTATCCTTCTGCCATTGTGGATACCTTTGCCGCAGGAAAGATCTTGTATGAAAAGATCTATTACACCGGCAGCGCAGGACTTGATTCTTTTTATCAGTATTCCACCAACACGGCGGTTACGCTCTACAATCTTTCCTTTGTATCAGTAGGGCAGGGGAATGGCAATTACGTTCCTGATTTCAACGGAGCCAATGGGAAAGTATACAAATTCGTTATGCCCATCGACAACGTGAAGCAAGGCAGTTATGAAGCAGCTATGCTACTCGTTACTCCTAAACAACAACAGCTCGTTAACCTGGGAATTGATTACACTATCACACCCAACACGCTGTTGAAAACGGAATTTGCCATAAGCAAATATGATCCCAATACGTTTTCAAAAGTTGATGATGGGAATCACCAGGGCTATGCTGCCAAAGTACAGTTGAATAATACCCAGTTGCTCCGCTCAGCCACAAAACTGCAACTGATCACTGCATTGGATTATGAGTTTGTGCAGGATAAATTCAAACCACTGGAACGGTTGCGCACGGTGGAGTTCTCAAGGGATTGGGGTTTGCCATTATTGGTGCAGCCACAAACAGAAAATATTATCCGGGCTTCTGTTGGGTTAAAAGATAACCGGAACCATTCGTTCAATTACCGATTTACCAATTACCAGCGGGGAAAGGATTATAACGGTTTTCAAAATGCGATCACGCATGTGGTGAGTTGGAAAGGCTGGCAGTTCAACAATGAATTTGTAGCCACTAACTTTAATGCGTCAATAGAAAAAGGCGTTTTCCTCCGGCCAACAATAGATCTCAGTAAACAGTTTAAACAACTGGCCAACTGGCGGCTTGGTTTCCGGTATGCACTTGAGCAAAACACCGTCCGCGACAAATCGACCGACACGCTTACCTATAATGCTTTTTCATTCGATAGCTATTCCCTCTATTTCCGGTCAGATGAATCGAAAAAGAACCGCTATGGCGCTACTTTCTTTACACGCGCCGATAAATACCTGGTAGGGAAGAATTTTCAGAATGGCGACAGAAGTTATAATCTTAATCTGCAAGCCGAGCTATTATCCAATCCCAACCGCCAGTTTTATCTGAATACTACTTTCCGCAAACTGACGGTAAAGAATGCAGCATTATCACAGCAGGAAGCAGATGAGACCATACTCGGCCGTGCTGAATATGTGATGAATGAATGGAAGGGATTGCTAACAGGGAACCTGCTGTATGAAGTGGGAGCAGGGCAGGAGCAGAGAAGGGATATTGCTTATGTGGAAGTGCCGGCGGGCACAGGTCAATATGCCTGGATCGATTATAATTCAGACGGCATACAACAATTGAACGAGTTTGAACTGGCTGCATTTCCTGACCAGGCAAAGTTTATCCGGATATTCACGCCTACCAATGAATTCATCAAATCAAATTATATCACCTTCAACTACAGTTTGAACCTTAATCCAAGAGCAGTGCTGAACGGGTCTGATATTTCCGGGTTTCAAAAATTCATTGCCCGTTTCAATCTTGTCACTTCTTTACAGATCAGCAAAAAATCCATTGCCCAGGGAAACTTTGAATTCAATCCTTTTAAATACAGTGTTACAGATACCAATCTCGTTACGCTGAACACTGTTTTGGCCAATACACTTTCATATAACCGTTTCAATGCTACCTGGGGCATTGATCTCAGCAATCTCCGCAACAACGGTAAAGCCCTGCTCACCTATGGTTATGAAAGCAGGAAAATGAACGACTGGAACAGTAAGTTCAGATGGAATTTCACCCGTACCTTATCATTGAACCTGGCAGGAAGAATCGCCGCCAGTTCCCTGTTTACACCCAATGCGCAATTTGATAACCGGAACTATGAACTGGATATCCAAAGCATTGAGCCCACTTTCAGCGTGATCAGGGGAACTTCTTTCCGTGTATCCACGAGTTACAAATACGAACATAAAAAGAACAGGCCTGTATATGGAGGAGAGAGTGCGGTTTCCAATGCGGTGAACCTCGAATCAAAATACAATGTGTTGCAGAACAGCTCTATCTCCGGCAAGTTCACCTTCAATAACATTACGTACAAAGCTGCTACCAATGCAGCCACTACCGTCAGCTATATTATGCTGGACGGGTTGTTGCCAGGGAAAAACTTTCTGTGGAATATAACGCTTACAAAGCGGTTACTGAACAACCTGGAGCTGAACTTTCAGTATGATGGACGGAAACCTGCGGAGTCAAGAACAGTGCATACAGGAAGAGCTTCGCTGACTGCACTGTTCTAACATTTATACATTAAAGCGGAAGTGCATCACATCTCCATCTTTCACCACGTATTCCTTTCCTTCGATCCTTAACTTCCCTGCTTCACGCGCTGCGGCTTCTGAACCGTACTGGATATAGTCATCATAACCGATCACTTCAGCTTTGATAAATCCTTTTTCAAAATCAGTATGGATCACACCGGCTGCCTGTGGCGCTTTCCATCCTTCATGAATGGTCCAGGCGCGTACTTCCTGCACACCGGCAGTGAAATAAGTATAGAGGTTCAACAGGCGGTAAGCGGAATGGATCAGCCTGTCAAGCGCCGGTTCTTTCATTTGGTATTCTTCCATGAACAACTGGCGGTCATCAGGGCTTTCCATTTCTGCTATCTGTGCCTCGATATTATTGTTCATGATGATCACTTCAGCCTTTTCCTGTTTCACTGCTTCTTTCAATGCTTCGGAAAATTTATTGCCGGTATGCATGGATGCTTCATCCACATTGGCTACATACAACACAGGCTTATCAGTGAGAAGAAACAGATCGGCGATCGCTACTTTTTCTTCTTTGGAAAGGTCCAGTTCACGGATGCTTTTTCCTTTTTCCAGGTGTGCTTTGCACTGCAACAGCACTTCCAGCTCTGCTTTAAGCTTGGGATCAACACGCGCCTGTTTTTCTGTTTTGGAGATCTTTTTTTCCACACTATCCAGGTCTTTCAACTGCAGTTCGGTGTCAATGATCTCTTTATCGCTTACAGGGTTGATAGCACCTTCATCGCGCAGGATATTCTCATCTTCAAAACAACGGATCACGTGGATGATGGCATCCACTTCCCGGATATTGCCCAGGAATTTATTGCCCAGCCCTTCGCCCTTGCTGGCACCACGTACGAGGCCGGCAATGTCCACGATCTCGATCTGCGTGGGCACGATGCGGTTAGGAACTACCAGCTCTGCCAGTTTGTTAAGGCGCTGATCGGGCACGTCCACCAGTCCCACGTTGGGATCGATGGTGCAGAAGCGGTAGTTGCTGGCCTGCGCTTTAGCGCTATTGCTTACTGCATTAAATAAAGTTGATTTTCCTACATTGGGTAATCCGACGATTCCTGCTTGTAAAGCCATGAAAAGATGTTTTCAGTTTAGGGGCGCAAAGATAGGGCAAAAATGCGGGACATTGGAGGGTTTAAACTGTTCGGCGTAAGGGTATCGCAAAGGGCGCAAAGGATACGCAAAGGACGCGAAGGGAATTACGAAGCCAACATTGCGTTCTTTGCGTATCCTTTGCGCCCTTTGCGATACCTCCAGCTTTTGAATCTTCAAATACTTATAAATACCCAGTTTATATTATCTTCAGCCTCTAACAATAAACTGAAAATATTTCTCCATGGCTCTCAGTAGGATCTGGTCCGCCTTCATCATAGTCGCTATACTGGTTGCCGGTTTCCGGTTCGCTTTTCAGCCCGGCCAGAAAAAGATATTCAATCAGATGGTAACGGGCAAAAGCACGGATACCGCTTATGCGCGGACAGTAGATTCAGCAACCCTGCCGGCCTACGTGATGCTCCAGTTGCAACAGGATAAAATGGCTGTCTGGGACAACGACCGGGTGGTGAAAACTGGCGATGATCAATACCGGGTGTTCAGGTTCCTGCCATCCAACGGAATCATTGAAACCTGTAAAGGCGCCGTGGAGATCTGTATCGGGTTGATCGGCATTATGGCTTTGTTCATGGGTTTTATGAGCATCGCCGAAAAAGCTGGTGGCATCCGGTTCATGTCGCGGGTCATCGGCCCCTTCTTCTCAAAAATATTTCCGGATATACCCAAAGGCCATCCGGCCATGGGGCATATGATGATGAATTTCTCCGCCAATCTTTTAGGGCTTGACAATGCAGCCACTCCATTTGGTATAAAAGCCATGGAAAGCCTGCAGGAGCTGAACCCTGAAAAAGAGAAAGCTTCCAATGCACAGATCATGTTTCTCTGCCTTCATGCCGCAGGCTTCAGTTTGATACCTGTAAGCATTATTGCAGTAAGGGCATCCGTCAAAAACCCTTCTGCCAACCCAACGGATATTTTTGTGCCCTGCATGATCGCTACATTCATAGCCACCATGGCAGCCATGTTCATCGTGTCTATCAAACAGCGGATAAATATTTTTCAAAAGACCATCATGGTTTGGGTGCTGGGCATTTCTGCTGTGATCGCCTTGCTTGTTCTGTACCTTGTATCATTGAGTGCGGAGGGATTGCAGAGCTTTTCAGGCGCGCTGAGCAACGGACTTATCCTTACCATTTTTATCGCCATCGTGTTGGGCGGGCTTTACAAAAAGATCAACATCTTCGATGCATTCGTTGATGGGGCAAAGGGAGGTTTTGAAGTAGCTGTCCGCATCATTCCTTATCTCGTAGGTATGCTGGTAGCGATCAGCCTGCTGCGCAACAGCGGCACATTCGATGTGATCATCGACGGCATCAAATCACTGTTTGCTGCATTGGGAACAGATACGCGTTTTGTGGACGGTCTGCCCACGGCTTTCATCAGGCCATTAAGCGGAAGTGGGGCCAGGGGTATGATGATCGATACAATGAATGCTTATGGCGCAGATTCATTTGCCGGCAGACTTTCGGCTATTTTGCAGGGATCTTCCGATACTACTTTTTATGTGATAGCGGTCTATTTTGGCGCGGTTGGTATTAAGAATACGAGATACTCGATAGGCGCAATGCTGCTGGCAGACCTTGTAGGGGTTATTACAGCCATCTTACTATGCTACCTGTTCTTTGGATAAGTAAAAAAGCGGATAATATATATCCGCTTTTTCATTGATAAATAAAATATTTTTCCTTCCCTCGATCCCTGGTCAGTAGTTGTAAAGCAACGACACATTCGGTGCCCTGTTGCCTGTACCACCATTATATCCTCTTGCAAAAACCGTCATTACGCGCTGAGGAGGGATTGTTTGCGATGTAGGATAGGATGCAATGGGATTAGTGTTAGCTGCTGCACCTGCCGGCCTGATATACCAACGAGCCGTGTCTCCTCTCGGTAGGGTGAATTCGGGGCTGGGCAGTGTGTACTGAATGTCGCTGGCAACTTTGTTAGCACCCCAATATAAATCCAGAGAAGGTTGATTGGGCATCAGGTTTACAAATCTGAATCTTGACACATCAGATGCCGGAGCTTCGATATTGTCCGTAATAAACACTAATTGTGTTGTTGCTGCCGTATCTGTCAGATAAGCAGAGTAATACTTGTCGTGTTCCAGGTTCACTGTTCCCGTATAGAGCACCACAGAGTCCACGCCTGTACCGACTTTCGGAATAATAAGTGATATTTTCGCATTGCCCGGGTTCAATGCCAGGTACCATGGGGAACTTGAACCGCCCGTGTTTAAACCACCACCGGGGAAAGGAGTGGCATTTGTAATTACACTGCTCACCCATTGATCATTTACTTTCAGTCGAACACTGTAGTTTGTTATATACGCACTTGCATGGATGATCTTCAGATTGCCTTTACCAAAATTAGATTCGGTCTCCAATTGTGTTACGACCTTTTTTTCGCAACTCATCAACACTGCAGCCAGGCTTCCTGCCAATATGATTGATTGAAATAATCGCATTTGACTAAATTTTAAATGATAGTTAAGGTTCGGTAAACCATTGCTTCTTTGTATGGTAATCGAGCTGTAAAGCCCCGATCTTTGAAAGAGCATCGATATTGTACAGAAACTCCGAATTATACCTTGGCCTTACGCGGTAAATGTATTGCTGGTTATTATTCGGAAATAAATCTGATGCAGCAGGCGGTTCAAAATTAGTGTACACCTGGCGGGTAGTTCCGGTTTCAGGATCTATATAATGATAACGCCTCATATCGACCCAGGTTTCAAGCATGCCATATCCATACATGGATATGTATTTCTGCAACATGATATGGGAAAGATTCAGGTCATTTGCTGATGGCACCACTGCAGGATTGGCCAGGAAATCTGCTTCGATCGTTGGTGTGATCTCTTTTCCTGCAGGAATAGATGCTCCATAAGTGCCGGTCAACAGATCAAAGCTCAACTCGATCCCTTTCTTGTAAGCAGCGAGGGCGCCTGTTTTATCGCTTTTAAGATACAGCGCTTCAGCTTTCATGAATGAAATTTCGGGTGCGGTTATAACGGGCCAGGGCATAGCATTTTTGAATATATACCTTGCATTATTATCTGAACCTGTGGTAGTGGAAAAAGCACCTCCCCAGAAATTCTGAGGCCTGTCGTTCTCTGCCAAAGATTCTACGCCTTTCGCGGGTCTGATGCCTTTAAAAGTGCCATTGGGATTTTCGCGGATAATATAAATGGCACGGGGATCAGCCACTCCGAAGAAACTTTCATTAAGACCTGACATCAGATCTGCAATGAACCTGGTTTGGCGGAACGTGCCGATATTACCCCTGAGCTGACCATAATAACTGGCGGTCGGGGAACTGATCCCCTGAAAAAGTACATAAGCATTATCTGCATTATCATTAATCGCCAGATCGCAATACTTAACTACTGAATCTGCTTTATAAAGGTTCGCTTTATTGGTCACCCGGTGAAAAACACGGGCAAGCACTGCATAAGTGAACTTCTTCCATTTCTCCACATCACCTTTATAAGAAAAATACTGGCTTCCTTTTTCAAGGTTGGCAGCGCTTACACTATCGCCTGTCCTGCTAAGATAGTCCAGGGCGAGATGGCAGTCCTTTTTTACTTCTTCATACACTGTTTCCTGGGTATCATAATCAAACACGAGCCGGCTCGGGTCGAATGCCTGCTTTACGATCACTTCACCATGCATATCTGTTATCGTCAGCCAGGCCCAGGCACGGATGGCATAGGCGACACCAACATAGTCCCATTTCTTTTGCTCAGTTCCCCATTCTATTACCCTGTTAAGATTGGCTCCCTGGCCATAGTAATGCATACCCCAATGGCTGCCGCCTATATCCGCTGCGGCCGCAGTAGAATTGGTGGTGGTTTGACCCATCTGGTCATACTGATTATTGGCAGTATTGGTTGCCCAGAACTGAACATAACGGCCCACATACTGACCATCATTTTGAGGGCCATAAAGCGAACCCTGGGCAGTATTGCTGATGGCCATGTTCTGAAGAATGTTTGGCAACAATAATTCAATCGGCTGCACAACGTTGGCATTCGGGTTAGGATATGCCTCATCGATCTTCTTTGTGCATGATCCCAGCAAAAACAGCAGGAATGCCGGGAGCGTACAGGTATTTAATAAAATCTTTTTCATTGTAAATTCATTTTATGCTAAAAAGAAGCGCGTATTCCAAAATTGATTCCTAATTGAGATGGCAATGTTCCATAATCAAACCCAAATGTGCCCACACCTCTTGTACCTGCAGTATTCGCATTAACAGAAGGGTCCGCACCGGAATAGTTTGTAAACAATATCACGTCTGTTGCCGTTACAAACACACCCAGGTTCTTTAATCCGCGGATACGTTTGGTAACAGACTGCGGAAGAACATAGCTTAATGTAATATCCCTCAGGCGGAACCAGTTTACATCTTTTTCAATAAACTCTTCCTCCGGCAACAGCCTGTAGTAGTTATCATTATAATAAGGGACAACCACAATAGTGTTACGCGTAGGATTATCGGTATTTTCCAGTCCGTCCTGTAATACACCTTCGATCACCCTTGGCGTCATCCTGTCTTGTGTAAGTTTACTTCTGCCGATAGTTGTCAGGTATTGATTATTGCCATTGAACACATCCCCGCCAACTTTCAGGTCCCAGAGAAAACTAAGTGCCCAGTTGCGGTAGGTGAAGCTATTAACCCATCCTACAGTAAAATCAGGATTCCTGTCTCCACGGACTTTCTGATTGCCATCAATGACCGGCAGGCCGGTAGTCGGGTTGATCAGTTTTTCTCCTTTATCATTACGCATATAACCGAAACCAGAAATCGATGTTGTAGAACCGCCCAACACAATACCTCCGGCTACGTTGCCATACACATTTGCATCTGCCAGATAATACAGTGAAACATTCTTGGGCAATTCCACCACTTTGCTGTATTGCTTGTTAAAATTCAGCCTTGTATTCCAGGTAAATTCTTTACCCTTGATAACGCCTGCATCCAATGCAATTTCCAAACCGCGGTTGCGCGTACTGCCGGCATTCTGTGTGTTCAGCACATAGCCCGTAGCATAGCTCAGCCTGAAGTTCTCGATGATCTGTCCTTTGTTCAGCGTATTATAATAAGCTGCATCAATGCTTAAACGGCTCCTGAACAGACGCAGTTCCGTACCGATCTCGAATGTGCGTTGCTTTTCAGGCTTCAGGTCTGCATTGTTATTAAAGAACCCATAAGAATAACCACCGCCGCTCGATAAATTGTTTACAAATACAGACTGGGTGGAATAAGGAGAGTTGAGGCGTGCTGTTGAGGCCATGGAGCCACGCAGTTTCCAGTAGTTCAAAAGCCCTGTCTTTAGTACCGGGAATATGTCCGACACGATCACACTCACACTACCTGCGGGATAATTGAAGTTCCGGTTCTTTGCCGGCAGTGTAGATGCCTGTTCAAAACGATGGGTATAGTTGAAGAATACAAGGTTCTTGTAATTGAAAGCAAATTCGCCGAAATAAGCAATTTGCCGCAGTTGCGCGTAATTGTATTCACCAAAAACGTTTCTCAACAAACGCGTTCTTGTATTCTGCCTTGTAGCGCTACTATCAGACGGAGCAGGCAATGCATTATAGGTATCATTGTTCAGTGCAACACCTCCTTTATACATTCTGCCATTCACCACAGAGTCAACGATATTGCTTCCTGATACTGCATACATGCTTGTTTTATAATCCTGCCACATCGTACCGCCCATAACACGGAAATTGAAGTCCTTTGCAATCGTCTTCTTCGCTGTTACGGTAATGGTATGATTATATCCCTGATATTTTCTCCAGAAATTGTCCTGGATGCCACCAACACCCGCTGAAATATAATAGGAAAGCGGGTGATATCGGAGAAATCCAACCGTGTTATATGTTTCATACCCGAATCTTCCGGATACGGTCAGCCAGTCAAAAGGATTAATGTTGATGCCGAGTGAAGCATTACGGCGTTCTGTAGCTTCCCTGCTTTTGTTTGCATTGACATTGAAAAGCGGGTTATCGAAATCAAGGTTTGAATTGGCATTGAACAAAGGCACTTTGCTTCCGTTATCCCCTTGTGTTGCCTCAATGTCATTGGTGCTTGGCCATGCCAGCAATCCCAGCAGAAAGCCTCCCGCGCTCCGCAATACCTTATTGTTTTCCGTATGTATATAGGAAACAGAAGGGGAGATGTCTACATATTTACCAAACTTGGTTGTGTTGGATATCTTCAGGTTATAACGTTTATAACCATTGTTGGGGATTACACCGTCCTGGTCAAAATAGGAACCCGATACACGGAAGATAGAATTCTTGATACCGAAATCAGCACCGAGATTATGTGTTTGGGCAAAGCCTGTTCTGAAAAAATTCTTTTTGTTGTCATACAATTTTGTTCCAGGTTCATAAGCAGGTCCAAAATACCTGAATATGCTTGACGTATCGCCGTTGGTCCCATTTTGATAACCGTCAAACATTTCAGGAAAACGGGTAAGCGTCTGGATACGGAAACTGTTATCGTACTGTACAGCCAGTTTATTTGATTTGGCTTTTCTTGTAGTGATGATAATAGCGCCCGAACTGGCCTGGCTTCCATAAAGAGCGGTAGCTTCGGGGCCTTTCAGCACGGTGATGGTCTCGATATCGTTTGGATTAAGGTCCGAGATACGGTTATTGTAATCGGAGTTGCGGTTAGAAGTATTGGTAAGACCTGCACCACGCTCAACAAGTCCGACTCCTGAACCACCATTTGAGTTTTCATCAATGGTCTGGTTGTCCACGATCACACCATCTATTACAAACAATGGCTGGTTACTTAATGAAAGAGAGTTGAAACCTCTCAGCACGATGCTGGAAGAAGCACCGGCATTACCGGAAGTGGAGGTCACTGTTGCGCCGGCGATACGGCCCTGCAAACTGTTCAGGAAGTTCTCACGCTGGGTTTGCTGAATTTCCTGGCCATCCACTCTTTGAACCGAATAACCAAGTTCGCGGGCATTTCTTTTGATGTCCATAGCTGTTACCACCACTTCTCCCAAAGTGCCCTCGCTGGGTTTCAGGTTTACTGAAACAACAGCGCTTTCCCCTGGTTTGATTTCCTGTGATTCATAACCGACATAGGAGAATTGCAGGGTTTCCCCTGCATTGACGCTGATACTGAAATTGCCACGTGTATCAGTTTGTGTCTTACGTTGCGTTCCTTTTACAGCAACGGTTACACCATACAATGGTGTTTTGTTGTCATCAGATAGCACTGTACCTGTCACTGTTCTTTCCTGTGCCATAAGGGCAGGAGGGAGCAGGAACAGAAACAGCAAAGAGGCTATTAATAACCGGAGAACTCTTCTCATAGCTGTTGTTTTGTTTTAGTATATATTTAAATGAGCAGTTAACGAGACCAGGTAGTTCTCACAGGATTTGGATACCTGCATCGGCATACGGTTTCAGCAAAGGATCACCGGGATCCAGTTCTGTTATCAGTATGTCGATCTTGTCAAGGGTACTGATCTGTATCGGCTGATAAGTGTTGATCTTTTCAGCGATGGAGAGACAAACTACTTTCCGGGAAGCTTCGATCATGGCTTTTTTCAATTGCACCACTTCCCAATCATTGTCGGTAATGCCATGCTGGAGATCGATAGCATTAGTGCCAAGAAAACAGATATCCGCTTTGATCTGTCTTATTTTGGCGATCGCTTCTGAACCAACCGTGATCTTGGAACTCTTGGAGATCTTATCACCGATCAGGATCACTTCAATGTTGGGATGGTCCATGTATTCCAGTATGGCTGCAATACTACCTGAAATGAAAGTAGCTTTTAACTGAGGAGGGAGAAGGCGGGCCATTTCCACGATCGTGGTGCCACCGCCAGTGAGCACAAACATACCATTGTCGATAAGGCCAATGGCTTTCTGTGCGATTTTCATTTTGTGTTGTTGGGAGTAAACGCCGTTGCTGGGAATATGTACCTGGCTGAAAGAGCGGGACAATGCACCGCCATGCACTTTGATCAGTTTTCCTTCTTCTGCCAGTTCCAGCAAGTCGCGCCGGATCGTGTCTTCCGATACCTGTATGTCAACGCTGAGCGTTGAAGAAAGCACTTTGTTATGCAGATTGATCTGCTGCAGTATATAAGATTGTCTTTCCTTTTTAAGCATGCGTTAGAGTTGGAAAACTAAATATACGTTGAAATACCGCACAAAAACGCAATACCCGGAAAAAATTCGCAAAAATGTGGAAAGATTCGGCAGAAATGTGAATTGTCGCAGTGCAGAATCCTGCCTAGAAAACAAAACGTACACTCAGCCCAATGGCAGACGGCTCAAAGGTGATCTCATTCACGATGTTCAGTTCCGGCTTCCAGTCCAGGGAAAGATTAAGGGGTAGGTTCATAAATTTGTAGTCGAGTCCCAGCACGCCCATTGCTCCAAAATTCACTTCCGTGTCATTGACCTTTCTGTTAGGGTCATACACTTTTACAAAACCAAGATAACCACCGCCTCCATAAAACCAGTTCAATCCTTCAGTGGCGAGGGGCTTATGCATTTCCAGCATGGCTCCCAGGGCAAGTGGATCACCGAAAGAAAACAGGGCTTCCACTGCTGTTGCATCTGTCAGAAAATGTTTGAGTGAAATGGAATTATTGACCATTGCCTGGCTGCTGCTCAGCCTCACACCCAGTGCTGTTTTATATTGGGCAAAGGACGTTTGGGCAAAAAAAATGGCAGCCACCACCAGGGAGGCGGAAAGGAGTTTTTTCATTTGAAAATGTTTTGTTGGTTATTTATCCGTGTCCGGATAGATAACGACGGAGGGAAAAGACATAGTTTAAAAGAAATGCTAAACTACTCGTACATTTCGTACTTGGTCTTCGGCCTTCTCTCTTCCAGCCAACGGAAATTGGAGAGTTTCATTTCGCCGGGAGTTTTTTGACGCATAGGCCAAACTGTTCCTGTAACTGAACTGCGGAATACGACTTTGTCCAGTTCTTTTTGTTCGAAGTAAATATCAATGATATCGCAATTCGATTCATTGATGCCGGTGTAGGCACTGTCTTCATCCTGTATATAATAAATACATTCGGCAAATCCCTTTGCTCTTACCGAATCAATATTACCGTCCACAAACCAGCCATCGATACGGGTTGATTTGATCTGGTTGTATATTTCTGTATCAAGCCTGTTGACCATAAAGCCATTCTCAAAAGCTTCCACCTTATCAGCTTTTTTGTTTTTGGTATACAGATAGATCGTATCGCCGGTCACCTGGTTTTGCTGTGCCCAAACCACCGGGTCTTTATAAAGACGGAACACAGAATCTTTGAAAGAATAGAAGAGGCTGTCGCCAACTGCCTGCAATGAATCATTAAAAATGCGCACATTCCCGTAGGCTTCGAAATAACGGTTGGCACTGTCTTTCGGGTCCATCGCCGCCATTTTAATTCCCTTCACCGTATCCACAACAATGGAATCCATGCCAAACCTGTCGGTCAGTCTTGCTGAAAAAAGCGTATCGGCCGCCACCAAAGTAGAATCATTCTCCTGTTTAATGATCATGAGCGGTTTGCGAGTAGCCAGTATGGCTTCTGTTTTTTTATTCTGGTAAATAAGTCCGCCAACTATGGTAGTGCCATTTGTTGAATCAATAACGATCGCATTCCCTTCTGCTTTATAGATGCTATCGTTTTGGGAAACTGTATTGGCGATGATCGTTGTCTTGCGATCTTTGATAATGGGCCTGCGGCCAAATTCCGCCTGCTTTGTTTCCTGATTATAGAACCCTTCTTTTGTAGTGATCTCCCGGCCTGAAGTGTCTGTGATAAATGTTTCTGCAATAAAGCGTGTTGTCTTGCTCTGTGTATTATATAGAAGTGAATCCGTGATAATATCATAGGCCGGATCTTTCAGCTTCACGTTCTTTTTAAAATAAACATCTTTCAGATCGGCATAGTACCAGCCTTCCTGGCTGGTCAATACGGTTTTATCATTCACCACTTTTCCGCCATTCTTATAGATGCCGATATTGGTCTCCATATCATATTCCAGGTTGGGCGTAGTGAGCACGCCTTTGCCATCGGTCATTTTTACATTGCCATCGAGATAGGCCAGCTTCTTTTGTGTATAATATAAAAGATGGTTGGAATAAATGTTGGCGGTATCTGAATCATTGATATGCACCTGTTTTCCCTTGCCCCAGGCTTCAAAGGTATTGGCGCTGTTGTTCATCACACAGCTATCGCAGTAGAATAGGGTGTTTCCCTGGCGCAATTTCACATCACCTGAAATAATGGTGAGCCTGGTGCTGTCATTGAGGGTTTGAAAAGTAAGGCGTTTGGTATAATTCAGTATCTCTACCTTCTGCTGTGTGGTATCGCCGGCAGGCGTAGTGGGTGGAACAGGTTCCTGAGCCATGCTGCAATAACCTGTTAACAGAAACAGGGAAAGCAGTAAGAATAACAATGGTCTTGATCTTTTCATGAGCGGCCTAACGGGGCACTGTATCTTTTATAGCAGGCGAAGTTAAAGCACCGCCTTTGTCTTTCTTTCCAAAGATGGAAAAATTAACGTAGCGTTTGGGATGTGTGCGAAGATCATCCATCAGTATTTCAGCGCTGAGGATAGCATCATTCAGTTTATTGTAAAGCGCTTTATCATTGATCAATGCACCCAATGTCCCTTCATTGCTCGACATTTTCGCCACCGTCGTTTTCAACTGTGTGATGGTGCTTTGCAATGTTTCCATGGTCTGCTGAAGATCGAGCGCTGAAAGCTTTTGGGTAAACTGTTTGGTATTGCTGATGATCGCGTTGATGCTGTCATTATTGTTCTTCAGATTATCTGTAATAGCGCTTACATTAGAGAGGCTGTGAGCCAATGAACCCTTCTCTGCGTCCAGCAGAAGGTCCAATGAATGGCTGGCGCGGTTCAGGTTGGCAATTGTATGCTGAAGATTGTTCTTTGCATCAGTATCAAACAACTTGTTAAGGTTATTGAACACAACGGTCAGGGTGTCGAGCGTATTCCGGACCCTGGAAAGGGTAGGGGTCACTTCTGCAGCAAGCCCGCCAAACAGCCCTTCATCAACACGGGTGTGAAGGCTATCGCCATCTTTGAGATAAGTGGTAGCATCTCCTTTTTCTATTACGATGGTAGCTGCGCTCAAACCGCCAAAGCTCGCATTTATATATGCCACTGAATTGGCCGGAATGTTGATGTCGCGGGTGAGGCTGATGGTTACCTTAATACCGCTCAGGTTCTTGTCCACTTCCTTGATGTCATAAACAGTACCAATGGTAAGACCGTTGATCTTTACTTCATTGGCCTTGGTCAGCGCTCCCACTTTATTGAATACAGCATATACTTTAGGTGTATTATTAAAGACATCCTTCCCTTTCAAAAAATTAAACCCCGCGATCAATAATCCCAGGGCTACCACAGTTAATATGCCGACTTTGGTTTCGTTGTTGATCTTCATCGATTCTGGTTTACATTTCCAAGCCGCCAAATTAGCCATTTATTTCCAAAAGACTTACCGGGCGGTGACTGATAAAAAAAGCTGTACGGGCTTTTACCTGTACAGCTTTCTATAAATGTGCCAATTTTTTTTAAGGCGTGGTACTGATGGTTTTGGACTCCACTTTTTGTTTGTATACACGGAATGCATTCATCAGGTCTTCCACAATTTCTTTCTGACCTCTTTCACTGTTCAGGTATTCTTCTTCTTCTTTATTGGTGATAAAACCGATTTCCACGAGGATGCTCGGCATGCCTGTGGCTTGCAATACCCAGATGCCTTCATCATTCCGTTGTTTTACGCCACGGCTCAGCCTTCCGCTGGCTTCAAATTCTTTTTCCACCAGGTCGGCCAGGTTAAGGCTTTTGCGGAAAAAGTGCTGCGCATAGATCAGCATACGGGCTTTTTCTGCCGGGTCGGAAGGATCGGGCAACTGAATACCCATAGTGCCGGCGGAATCAATTTCACCATAGTATTCTATTTTATTAACAGAGTTCACTTTTGCATCATTCTTACTGAGGGCCCAGATATAGGTTTCCGTGCCATGAGCAGTGTTTTCACGGTACACTGTACCATAAGTATACTTATAGGAATTGATGGTCCTTCTTTTCTTTCCCTTGCCAACGGTCTTTTTTATAGGGGTTTTACCGGTCACCACTCTTTCATACCAGCCTCCGGCTTTTTTACCGGAAGAATTGCAATGGATGGAAATAAACAGATCGCCGTTCGATTCATTGGCAAGATTAGCCCTGTAGTAGAGATCTTCTTTCTTGGTCTTTTTACCGCCTGCACCAATATCTGTTGTACGTGTATATATCACGTTCAACTCAGGAAACTCTTCCTTCAATGCCCTGCCGAATTTTAAAGCTACTTCCAGGCTCACATCAGCTTCATTGGAAGTAAGGCCACGGGCGCCGGGATCAAACCCGCCATGGCCGGGATCAACAATAAGTGTTTTGATAGTGGCTTTCTGAACTGGCTTGTTTTTTTCGGAAAAGGAGAGCAGGAGGATTGATAAAAAAACGGGAAAGAGGAGCAATAGGGTTCGTTTTATCATAACTTTTCCTTTTTTAATGGGTTATAAGTGGAATCTTCACATATTGTTTAGGGACGAAAGGTTTACATTTGCCCGCGAACCAACCGTATGGAACTGCGCAAATTTAGCTCAAAATACTTTTCCACAGTGTCCCTTTTGGCCGCTATCTTATTCACAGTAACGTGGAAAGCGGCCTCGCAACGCATTGAAACAACGTATTTTGACACTCCTTTAACATTCTCCGCAGATACCGTTCCGGTTAAAAGCACGCTTTCACCGGCTAACAGGGTCCCACCCCGTGCTGGTATAACGTCATCAGATACGGTCCCATTGCCCGCGCAAAGACAGGATACCAGGACCGATACAATTCCGCGCACGGATACTTCCAACCGTATCAACATAACGTCGTCCGATACGACCCTGTTGCCCGGATCAGATTCCCTGCGGCAGAAAACAGATACTTTCTCGGTCCGCCTTTCCAAAGATTCATTCAACGAACCTGTAAAATACAGTGCTGAAGATTCTGCTGTAGTACAGGTCAAAAGCAAAAAGATCATTCTCTATGGCAAAACAAAAACCGATTTCCAGAGCATGTCGCTGGAAGCGCCTAAAGTAGAGATCGATCAGCAAACACAGGTAATGACAGCTTTCAACCGGCGCGACAGTGCAGGCAATGTGATAGAAGATGCAAAATTTGCGGATGGAGAGCAGAATTTCACCAGCGATACCATTCAGTTCAATTTCAAAACACAAAAGGGGCTGACCAAAAACACCATCACACAATCAGGCGAAATGTTTGTGCATGGTGAAGTGGTAAAAAAAGTGGACAGTGCTGTAACCTATGTAAAAAGAGGTTATTTCACTACCTGTAATCTTGATGAACCGCATTTCGGTTTCCGTTCCAATAAGATCAAAGTGATCAATAAAAAAGTAGCCGTATCAGGCCCCACTCACCCGGAATTTGAAGGGGTGCCTTTACCGGTGTACCTGCCTTTTGGGTTTTTCCCTTTATCACAGGGCCGGCACTCAGGACTGCTGCCGCCACAGTTTGCTACCAATGACCAGATGGGATTGGGATTGGAAGGACTGGG
>Ga0182746_1000215_pt1 | contig 97831 bp, 84 predicted proteins | sample eDN3rd30CBELigOP_FD_128881 | JGI IMG/M metagenome (GOLD analysis project Ga0182746, IMG submission 128881) | Enriched Organic Plus compost microbial communities from Emeryville, California, USA - eDNA 3rd pass 30_C BE-Lig OP (version 2) (version 2) ...
CGACAGAGTTCCTGTTGAAATATGGAAAACTCTCCGAGTTTCCCACATTCCAACAGGATAGCAATAGCAAATCTGATTGGAATTTTTTAGTTTTGAATGTAGCTAGCTAAGGGTAGATTACAATAGCGAGATTAGTTATGTTCAAATCTAATTCGTCTAAAAATTTATCAAGCTCAAACACGGTTTTAACTAAATATTCTCTGTAGTTTTCTGACATCCTATTGAATTTACTTATTTCTTTCTCCTGTTATTGCCTTCTCGATTATACTCTTTTATTTGTTCTAGCTTGATCAGATATTCTTCTTCGGAATTGATTCGTAAATCTGGAAATCTAAGATCACATAAATAGCCAAATTTCGCCCCTAAAGTTAATTCTAGTCTAGTAATTTCCTCTATTCTTATACTTTCATCTTCCTGAAAAACTAAATAATCAATCCTGCTTGATTTTAGCTTAGAATTTTCAACAACTTCCTTTTTTGGCAAAACTTCAAATTGATGCTTATCTCTCAATATTTCTCCTAGTCTTGTGAGTTTAGGAGTATAATTAACTTTTTTTATTTCGTCAAAATAGCCTTCACCAAAAATCTCATTTAGAAAAGTGGTGTGCTGTTTTTTCAGCAGAAGTTTAAGTAACAAAAATTCTTTACATGTAAAGTTTGGATGTTTTAAATTTTTCATACCGGAAAGTGTTGGTACTTCGATATTTGTCCATGCACAAATTTCCGATAATTGGTAGCCAGAGTTTATTATTATGCTTGAAAGGTTTTGTTTCCAGTTCATACCTTACACTTTTTATAATTTTAATTTGATATTTTGATAAGTGTTAACTATATTTGCTATTATTAATAGCGATAGAGTAGGGGAATATATCCCTAACTTAACGATGTTACTCATGAACGAAAACGACCAAAACTTCCACATGAGCTAATCGTGAGTTCGCCTTTTCTATTAGATTTTTATATCTTAGCGATACAGTCTAATAGGGCGAACTTCATGTCGGTCTTTTGTGGAAAATAATCTTTTGATTATTAGGCGCTTGGTCGTGCCGCGTTCGAAAGCATTGGAGTTCGCCCTATTGGTTTTACACCAATTGACTCTTTCAATGTTTGATTAACATCGTTCACATAAACCAAACATGATTATGAGAACGAAAAACAAACCAAACACCCATTACCTGCAGCCGATCCGAGATCGCCAACCGAGGTATTCCCGCAAATCACTTTTAAAGAACGTATTTCGCGCACCTGAATAGATTGCGCTTGATTAAAACAGGCTGTAAAGCATAAAAGGGGAAGGGATGACTTTCCTCACAATAAAAAGACGGCTGAACCTTGTTCAGTCCAATTCCCGCTTTTAATGCCTGTCACCGACCTGTACATTTAAATGATTGCATAAAAAGGTAATATTGGCCAATGAAATCAACTTGTTTTAATATTCGCACCTTAAAATTAAGCAAAGTTTTATTGAATCCAAACTTTTAACCGTTAGTTTTTATTGTAATACAATAGCATGTTATGGGTCGGTTGTCTTTTTATTCCGGTAGGAAGCGCCATAATTATTTCCTAATCAATGCCTTGTAACCGTTTTGGCGGCGCTTTTCGGATAAGCTAATTCTTTATTGTTGGACCAGCACGAGCCATAGTTATGGCGCTTGCACAACACATTTTTAACATGCAAAAATTTTGCAACGGGGAGCGTATTGCCTATATGTTGGGAGCTGTCGGTAAACAGGCTCTTAATATTTTAAATGGTTTTATTTGCCTTTCAAAGGCATTAAAGAATACAACAATGCTTTTGACATGTATTGCACTGTTTCATATGTTTAGTTTATCAGCTCAGACGCCCCGCAAGGAAAGCGGGGCAAATGGGCCTGATAGACACGAGATCACCGGCAGAGTTTTATCTGATGCAGATAACCGACCATTACAGAATGTTTCCATACATATCGATGCCGAGAACATACAGATCAGAAGCGCCAAAGACGGCTATTTTCAACTATTGGTAAAGAATCCGAAGGGCAACATCAGATTCACCTACGTGGGCTTTAAGAAACAGGAAGTCACCTACACAGCTGGAACTGAGCTCGTGGTCAGGCTGATGGCAGAGGATAATAAGCTTGAAGAGGTGGAGGTAGTCTCCACAGGATACCAGAAGATTCCTAAGGAGAGGGCTACAGGAAGCTTTGAGTTTGTGGACAACAAGCTCCTGAATCGTAAGGTATCCACAGATTTTGTCAGTAGGCTAGAAGATGTAGTGCCAAGTATCGCCTCCACAAAGGTCTTAAACAATAGAGGCAATCTACTGAATATCAATATCCGTGGTGTAAATACATTACAGTCGGCAAGGTGGCCATTGATTGTGATTGACGGTGTTCCATATGAAAGTAACATTGCCGATTTTGGGCGGGGTGCATTTAACAATATAAATCCCAACGATATTGAAAACGTCACGATCCTGAAAGATGCTTCAGCATCTTCGATCTGGGGAGCGCAGTCTGGTAATGGTGTGATCGTCATCACCACCAAACGGGGAAAGTTTAAAGACAAAACAGAGTTGTCGTTTAACTCAAACGTCACCTTACAAGCTAAACCCAACTTGTACTATTATCCGCAAATGGGCACTTCAGATTACATTGATGCGCAGCGCTATCTCTTCGACAAAGGAAGACACAACTCGAATTTTGACCGCTGGAATATCAACATGCAGCCTATTTTACTGCTGATGAAGCAGCAGAAAGATGGGCTGATAAGTATGACGCAACTGGAGGGCGAACTTGATAAATTAAGAAGGATTGACATAAGGGATGATTTTGATAAATACATCTATCGAAAAGCGGTCAGTCAGCAATACAATCTGCAATTGAGGTCCGGAGGTGAAAAGGTAAACACGTTGTTTTCCGTCGGGTATGATCATAATAAGGGCAGTTTGGTAACATCCTCCAATGATAGACTGGTCCTCAAATCGGCTAATCAGCTGAGACCGTTCAAAAACTTGCTGCTGGACCTATCAGTTACCTATACACAGTCCAAGGCTAAGGATAGCTTTGTGCCTGTAGCTTATAACGCACTTGGACAGGGGGAGGCAAATTATCCCTATTTAAAATTAGCCGATGAGCAGGGAACCCCAGCGTCTGTTGAAGTAATACCCAGAAATCCAATATACCGCGATACAGTGGCCGGAGGACGTCTGCTGGATTGGAAATATCGACCGTTGAAGGAACTAAATGACTCTCGGGAGACGCAGATAACCCGCGAGACCTTTTTTAATTTGTCGGGTAGCTATGCCTTTAATTTCGGTTTAAAACTGAATGCCCTGTATGCCTATCAACGCACGTTTAACCCAATAGAATCGTGGCGGGGAATTGGTTCATTTTACCAAAGGGACGAAATAAACTACTATTCGAGTTGGAATACGGAGCAGGTTTTTTGGGCCTTACCCGTAGGTGATTACCTGTTGATCAATAATTGGGACGGCTCCACTCATCAGGGAAGAGCAACAGTAGAGTTTAACCGCTCCTGGTCCAACAAGCATGAGCTCAATGTCTTGGGTGGATATGAGATACGTGAAGTAGGAAAAAGTTTGACCGTAGCCCAATACAATGGATATGATCCAGAAACCGGCGCTTTCCAATCGGTGAGGTACGGAATGGAAGTTCCCACGCTCAATGGTAAAGGGGGAGTGAATAATTTGATTGATAGAAACCGTTATGAAAGCTACCTGAATCGGTATGTTAGCTATTATGCCAATAGTGCCTATACATATGACGGACGTTATACATTAAGTGCAAGTTTTCGAAAAGACGCATCTAACTTATTTGGTGTAAAAAGCAACGATCGGGGACAGCCTTTCTGGTCTGTTGGAGGATCTTGGCTGTTGACAGCTGAAAATTTTTTACAGGAAGGTATATTCTCCAATCTCAAGTTGAGGGCAACTTATGGCTATAATGGAAATGTGAACAATACTGTCACAGCATATCCTATTATGGCGATTCAGAATGAAGCGCATTATCTTACAGGGAATAACTATGCCATGATGATGGCTCCTCCTAATCCAAAGCTCCGTTGGGAACGTGTCGGTAATTTAAACCTCGGGCTTGATTTTACAATGCTGTCAGGTAGGCTATCCGGTAGTATAGAGTACTATCGCAAGCGTCCTAAAGATCTTATCGCACCTGCACAGGTAGATCCAACACTAGGTTTCACCACACTGACGGTGAATAGTGCAGACCTTGATACAAAAGGGTGGGATGTCACCATGCGCGGAGTGCCGTTGCGGAGGGAAAATTGGCAGTGGAACAGTGATCTAATCTTTTCGTATACCCGTACGAAAGTACTTAATTCCTATATCGCAAATGATCTAGGCAGCAACTTCATCAGCGGAGCCAATTTTAGATTGATGACGCCAATAACGGGCATGGATCTCTACAGTCAGCTGACCTACAAATGGGCTGGTCTGAATCCACAGACAGGGGCACCGAGGGGATATGTTAATGGTGCTATTTCGGAAGATTATACCGAGATTGTAAACTTAAAAATAGCTGATCTTGAAAACCATGGATCGCTGACACCACTTTACTACGGTGCCTGGCGCAATACCTTTCGCTATCGCATGTTTGAACTATCATGCAACATAAGCTATCAGCTAGGACATGTCTTTCTCCGTAGCTCATTCAGCAATGGCAAGTTTATCTCCAATGGAATCGGACACAGTGACTATGCATTGCGCTGGCAACAGCCGGGGGATGAACTAACTACAGATGTACCAGCATTTGTCTATCCCAACAATTCGCTGGCAAGCCAATTTTATGAAGGTTCATCGGCACTTGTGGAAAACGCGGGCCAAATAAAGCTACGTGATATCCAAATGTCTGTCAACCTAAGTGAAACAGCGAGCTTTCCATTAAAAAATTGCAGATTGTATGCATATATCCAAAACGTGGGTACACTGTGGCGGGCCAATAAAAAGGGAATAGACCCTGAATATGGCCGGTCGATTCCGGACCCTTTGAGCGCTTCTATCGGATTTAGTTTTAATCTGTGATAAATAACATCTCGCTTTTGCTAATTAATTAATAACGAATATGAAATCATTTCAATTGTTATCGAGTTCAATTCTATTGGTCTGCACCTCATGCAGCACGTTTCTTGAGGAAAAACCTGATAAGAAAATGGTGATCCCTCGGACGGTGGCCGATTGCGACCTCTTGCTCAATGACTATACTACATTAAACATGGGCTATCCGGCCCTGGGCGAATGGGGCGCTGACGATTATTTCCTCACTCAGGAAAACTGGGAATCAATCACAAACAATGACCAGCGCAACACTTATATCTGGGCCGATGAACCATATACGGACGCGGTACAATGGCAACGTCCCTATAAAGCGGTCTTTCTAAGCAATCAGATTTTGGAAACACTGAACGCACTCAAAGATGAATCAGACGATCCCATCTATGAAAAAGTATCTGGTGGGGCACATTTCTATAGAGCGTTTGCTTTCCATCAACTGGTGGAAGTATACGCACCGGCATACCAAGGGGGCAAGGCTGTATCAGCGCTGGGTATTCCATTGCGTATGAATGCCGGTATCGATGAAATTCTCAGTCGTGCGAGTCTTGAGGATAGTTATAAACAAATTATAGTAGATTATAAAGCAGCGATCCACAAACTTCCTGTTCAAGAGCCGAGAAGAGGGCGGCCCAGCCGAGCTGCAGCCTATGCTGGTCTGGCGAGGGTGTACTTGGATATGGGGCTATACCAAGATGCATATGCTTATTCGGATTCCAGTCTTATGCTAAAAGCGGACCTACTGGACTTCAACGAGTTGTCGGTACTGAAAGAATTACCCATCCCGAGATTTAATCCGGAGGTACTGTTTCCTGCAGTAAGTGCGGGCGCAGGGCCCATGGGCTTCTATTTAGCTTGCGTAGATTCTGTCCTAGTTGGTCAATATCAACCAGAGGATATGCGAAAACACTTATTTTTCCAAGCAAATGAAAATGCAGATACCACATATAGTTTCAGAGGAAACTATGATAATTCTTATAGCCAGCTTTTTGTGGGCCTGACAACAAGTGAAACTTACCTTATCAAGGCTGAAGCCGCAGTGAGGATAGGGAAGGTAAATGAAGCGCTAACTGCATTAAATGCTCTGCTCAAAAAACGATTTAAAATAAACAGCTATATCGACATTAAAGAGTCTAATTCCGAAATATTGTTAGAGTTAATCTTATTGGAAAGACGTAAAGAATTGCTTTTCCGCGGCCGGAGATGGCCAGACCTTAAAAGGTTAAATTTAGATGCCCGTTTTCAAAAGACACTTAGCCGTCGAATAGATGGTAAACGATATGAATTGGCACCGAATAGTTTGAAATACGCTTTTAGACTGCCCGAGCCGGTGGTCAGCCTTGGCAATATGCAACAAAACTTCCGTTAATCATTAAAATAACAATTATAACATGAGAGTAAAATCAGTAATCATAATCCTTTTTATCCAGTTGTTTACCTGGGTAGGTTCAGCACATCCACAATCAAATAAGTCGACTGACCTAAGCAAAGCACTAAAAGTCGGGGATACTTTTGTACCTCCTGCAACTGTGCAACTGATGCGGGGGCAATTAAAGACAATCGACTGGAAAAAGCTAGAAAATAAGGTGGTCATATTGGATTTTTTTGACACCTATTGCGGTACCTGTATCGAATTAATGCCCAAACTGCAGAAATTACAGGATACTTATCCTGACAAAGTTCAGATTTTCAATGTTGGCTGGCAGGATAAAGAAACTTTGGATAAATTCTTTAAATCTAACGCGTATCTCAAAGAACATAATGTCAATCTTTCGGTCATTTATGCTGACAAATACCTGAAAGAACATTTTCCCCATGCAGGCGCACCTCATGTCGTGTTCTTACATCAGGGAAAAGTACAGGCAATTACCTTCTTTAAACAAGTGACCGCAGAAAACATTTTAACACTGCATAACAAGGGGTCCATTAAACTTCCATACAAAAATGATTTTGGAACAGTAGATCTATCTACGAAGACTAATCCAATAGAGAATTTAAAGTCAAGTATCACAATTACAGGCTATCAAGATGGTGTACCAATTGAGGCCTTTGCAACCTCGTTTGACACTGTTACAGGGCAGTTCAAAACATCCATGATGAACAGGCCAATTTTTAGAGCGCTTATCAGCGCTACCACAAGAATAAAAAAGTCCGACTTTTATATACGGGACGACCGTGTTGTCTGGAAAGTAAAAAATCCTGGAAAATATGATGACCTGAACAACGTTGGCGAATCGTGGTTGAGTGAAAACGGTATTTGTTATGAACGCATTGATAGAAAACAAAGGCCAGATTCGGTTCAGGCCCGTTTGGTCCTCGATGATCTGCACAGATTGTTGGGCATTAAGTCGTATTATTCAACAAAAACGATGAAATGTTTGCTCTTGAAACCAGGTACGGTACGAAATTCAACAGCTCCGACCACAGGTACAAGGCCCGTTTATGCAAACAGCGATGTACTAGCTGGATTCATCGATTTCAGTAATCTTTTTCCTCCGGCGGTGGACCTGGTCAAACGTAAAGAACGCATACAGATAGGCAGTTTTAAAAATCTTGAAGAGCTCAATGATCAGTTGGGACCCTATGGAATAGAAGCTGTCATTGACGATTACAGCATTCCAGTATTTGTCGTCGAAGAAGTAGAGCAATGAAAAAGCAGAAAGGGTATGGCATAAACCATACCCTTTTTAAAATTCCCTAAAAATTCGGGAATCTTAACCTTATCCCTAATCCTTCAACTTAACATTAGTACTTGGTTGCCTGTCTTGCAGTGCTTGGCTTATCTCAGCTTTCAGTGGATCACTTAAGACTGGATTGTCCGAACCATCATTCATTGCCTGAATACCACAAAGCGATTGTGTACCGGGGCATGATGGTTGTGAAGATACTAATGTATAGTGTGCAGGATCGTTTGGATTAGTTCCGGTAAATGAGAACCAAGCCATTTTTACCTCCTTATTTTACATCATAATTTTATTTAATTGGTCACATCACACTTTTTCAGTTTGATGGCCCCAGCTTTCACTTAGAAAGCTTTTGGTACCGGCGGGGACTCCTTATTTGCCAGACCAATATCTTCGGTACCCACCATTGGGGGAAGAGCGCAAACTTACGTCTATACCTTGTCAGGGCAGACTCTTTGAGCACTCTTTTTTTCACCACATACTTATACAAGTTGGTACAGTCCTGTCCCAATCGGGAATTGCAAGCTTCAGAATTGTGAAGCAAAAATGCCGCTCTGCAGACTGACCGTGCTAGTATCTTTGTGATATGTTTAAAGTAACTCATCATTTTCTTTCATAATGTCTATCACAAAGAAAAAGACATTCACTATCCTAAAATCGGGCATGAGGGTAGTATTTTACTTTTTTCCTGATTTCACGATCGATTTCGGTAGATAGTCTTTGGATCAATGTTTAAAAACTGGCTCATCAATTTATTATTGAGGCTGTGAAATAGTAGAGGCATCAGCTCCTTGAGTTTTGCATATCTTCCTGTGGCGTCCTGCGCCATGATAAGCGCCTTTTTATTAAAAAAATCGGACTTCCGTTGCCGCATGATACTCACAAAGTGATGCATACTCGGATACCGGCCCTGCAATTCCTGCAACACCGTTAAAGGGATACAGGCGATGGTACTTTTTTGGAGAAATTGGATGTTCAGCGACTGACTGTTAAAACTATACTCATGTTTGGTACCTGTAAAATAATGCCCTTCGGTCGCTATCCAATGGAGATAGTTTTTCTTAAGTTGCATTTCGTAAGCACCAACCTTCCCCTCGAGTACATAACACCAATAGGGGCGGCTTTCATCCTCCCGACAATAGATCTGTCCCCGCTTTCCATGACGTATTTTAGTGTTTTCTATCAGTTCATCACGACAGGGATCATCCGGTTTAAAATGCATGTTCAAATGTTTGATAAAGCGATCCATGACAATTTAGTGTATATGACCGGTCAATAAAACAGCAAACGCCATGGAAGAGGTATGGTCCATGGCGATGCATAGTAGATGAGCGGGTGTTATAGCAGTTTGTAATATATCCTGATCGTTAATTGTCCATCCATCCGACGCATGAATATCTCTTCACCGGCTTCCCCCTGAGGCAATTGGGGAGTATCGGACTGGATCTTGTTAGATTCATATTCCGTGACTTTTACCGAGTCCGGAAAGAGGGCACTCGAATTCTCATCAGTCTGCTTATCCAGGATAATGTCTCCGTGATTGTTGATCGTAAAAGCAAGCTCCTGTGCAAGATTGTTCCTGAAGTCAGCTGAAAGGGACAGCAAGTAATCAACCTGACTTTCTGAAAGTTCAAAACGCGAAGCTATCCAGCTGATTAGACAATTTAGAATAAGTTCCTGCTCTATGATTTGATTTTCTACGGAAGAGCTGTACAGTCGCCGGAGCCATAGCCTGACTCCCAAGTCGTCAAATGTGTATTTTTTCATGTTAATAATCGCTGGGTGATTGTACTTGTGGTAGATCGGTAGCAGCATGCCAGTGCTATAAATCTGGCAACAAGTATTCACCTTTGTTAAATGTTTAATTTGTTTTTATGTTTCGATCGAAAAGCTAAACTAAAACCTAATTGTTTAAAAGTGAAAGAAAGAGCGTTTTAGATCTATGACTCAGAAATCCCTTTCGTTGAAATAGGCAACAAAGTGGCTTAAAAGCGATTTAAACACAGATATCGAATCGATGAAAGCCGAAATAAAATCTGTTAATCCAATTGTAAAGGAAACGTTACCTCTACTAATTATAAAGATTATTAATTTCATAGTTATTTATATTATCAACCGATTATGATTATACTTCGATATTTTGTTAGATCTTGGTATGGAAAGCCCTGGCTGATGATGTTAATGGCCGCTACTTCCGCTTTTTTAATCACATTTTATACCACGAACCAATCGCTTGCTTCGAGCCTCACGTTAGAAAAACATCTCATCGTATTTGCATTTAGCTTTGTGCTGATGCTGTTTGCTGTCGTGCCGATCGCTTATGTAGTCTTTACATTAGATCGCAACGCTTATCTCAGTCAGCACGAACCGCTTCGGTATATCATCCAGTTTGTGATACTAGTGTATGTGTTGGGGGCTGTCGCGCTGCGGGTGGTATATAAGATCTACTTTGTGCTATTTGGGGTGGATCTGCAACAGGCAGAGTACTTTGAGCGCGATTTTACCGTGGTCATGTTCTGCCTGATCATGATCCAGTTCTATTACGCTATCCGTAAGGAACGCAAAATGAACAGCTTCAGAAAGAGACGGATCATGTTGATGGAAGTTCAGTTGTTACAGATGGACAGGAAGCTTAAAACGGCAGACTCAAAGCATAATGAGCTGATCAGAAAATATGAGAGTGAGCTTGCAGAACTGAAAGGCCGCAAACAACGGCTCCGTACCAATTACGAGCAACTGAGCATTGATGAAAATAGGCTGAAAGCTTGCCTCAAAGAGGCAGCGGAGCAATTTGTGGTCATGATAGGTGCCAAGGATGAATGGGTAAGAATACCTCAGGTTGCCTACTTCCATCTCAAAGAAGGGTCTGCTCGCTCAAAGCTGGTAGATGTACGTCTACTGGATGGCCGTGAAGGCACAGTCGATATGGACTCGCTGGCAAAGATCGAAAAACAATGGCCTAATTTATTTTTCCGGGCCGGGCGCGGCATACTAATCCAGCATCTGGCTATCAAAGATCAGTATAAAGAGGATGGTGACTGTATCATCGAACTGTTTGGTAAGCATCAGGAACGAATAAAGGTACCGGCTGAGGCGTACGACAGGCTATTAAAAATAAAAGAACAGTGGACGCGGATAAGCCAGAAAGAGGACGGGAGGTAAGGAGCGGTTTCCCGCTCCTAAGTACAACGAGACTGGCAGGCTTAGAGGCGTTCTAGAATCTCCTCCAGCGGTAAATCATAGTATTCTGCAAATTCGCGCACGGTAAGCTGTTGGTGTCTGGCTTTGCCATAGGCGTCTTTTGCTTGCCGATATTTACGTTGGGCCTGACTGGGACTGAGGTCCAGTACCAGTGCAATATCTTTGGGGCTGATGCACAGCCGGTGTTTTTTAGTCATGAGTGATGGGGTTGTGGTATGGTCAGGGCACACCTACGGCAGGCCGCAGACAATACCTGGTGGTACCATGTTTTCCTGTCGGCTGGATACCTCTCTGACTTTGCAGACAACAGATGTTGGAAAGTCAGCCCCTAAGAAAATTGAATTAACCACTTATTAACGGATACAGCATATAGTTTGTTTTAAATATTTATATAACAGCATTTTATACTACACTATACAACATCTTACATCGGCATTATTATGTTTCCTATTTTGTTTACCATTCCTGCAATCTGCATTGACGATATCCCTGCGGAGCGGTCACGCACCAGGTACTTTTTATCTACTGCAAAGGTACATCGCACTGTAGCTATTTGGTAGCTTCCCGGTAGTTCTCCAGTACCTTTTTGGTAGGGGAATAGTACCTTTTCAGTACACTACCGGTACACTAACAGTACTTAAATGGGATATCGGGACAGGCAGATGTTGTCATATCCGGTCATAGTCTTCGTTCTCTGCCGTATCCTGTCAGATACTATCATTGATGGCATTAACGGTCATATTGTTCAGACATCCTTTCGCCGTGTTACATCTTTGTCTTGTCATCAAATAATAAATATCATGGCAAAACAAGAAAGTTTAATCAAGTTTAGAGGCAAGGTCGGGGACTTTTCCTTTAGCAAACACCGCAGCCGCGGTTACGAAGTCCGCATGAAAGGCGGAGTAGACAAAGCACGGATCCAGACGGATCCCAATTTTCAGCGGACACGCGAAAATATGGCTGAGTTTGGCACTGCTGCTAGTACTGCCAAACGTATCCGGATCCAGCTGAACAACCTGCTGCGGACATTTGCCGACAACAGCCTGCGCAACAGGTTGACGTCGCTGATCCACAGGATACAGAAATCGGATCCGACAAATGCGCGGGGCGAGCGTGTATTTCTGGAAGAAAACAGCGCCATGCTGAAAGGCTTTGAATTCAATCAGGCAAGCAGTCTCAAACTGTTGCTGGGCGAAAAACTCGAAACAGCGTACGACAGGGCCGCAGGCGAAGCCACATTGACAATCCCGGAATTTAATCCACAAAACGATGTCATGTTGCTCCCGGGTGCTACCCACATCCTTTTCACACTGGCCGCTGCCGAACTGAGTACCGAAGAAGTACCGCCACGGCCCGTCATAGTCAGATCTGCCTATATTCCGCTGATCGGCGTACACGCGGAAGAAACGCTACAGGCAGCCTTGGCCGTGGATCCCACCAAAGTTGTGTACCTCATCGTCGGTATCTCGATGTATCAGGAAGTTAACGGGGAGTTCTATCCACTCAAGAACAATCCATACAACGCCATGACCATCGTGGAGGTCGATGTCCCTTAACAGACGATTATGAGTAATAGACACACCCTCAAGCTCCTCCGGAAATATGGAGCTGAGGGCACCAACGGGACGGTCACCTACAACGGGGAGCATATCTGCCATACCATCGAACTGCCGGACCGCAACAACATGCCGCGGATCAGCTGTATCCCGCCCGGACAGTACAAGCTGGAAAAGTGCAGGTATAGGCGCCACGGTGAACAGATCGGCATTCCCAATGTCATTGGACGTGAGGCGATATTGATCCATGCTGCCAACGATGCCAAAAAGGAACTGCTTGGCTGCATTGCCCCGGTCACCTCACTGACCGGTGAGGGGCAGGGCATCGGAAGCCGGCAGGCTCTGGCCAAGCTGAAAGCACTGGTCTATTGTCTCTGGGATATGGGGGATGAAGTGTATCTGAATATCCGGTAAACATTCAGGAGGACATAAAGCTGCTGCATTCGTTGTCCTCCTGTATTTCACTAACTGAAAACTGATGATCATGAGAAAAATTGTAAACAAGATCGGACGGGTGCTGCAGATCGTGCTGGCAGCGCCGGTCAAACTGCCCGGCAAGCTGGGCAACGTATTAAAATATCTGGCCGTGGGACTGGGTATAGCGGAGACCGTTCTGGATAACGAGGAGCGGCCAGCCGCAGCGGAGCAGGGTGCGGCCCCAAATGCGAAGCTGCCCGGAGAAAGGAGTGAAGCCGATGAAGATGAATGATATCCGCATCTCCACGCTCGGCGGCACCATCTGCTCCATCTGGGCCAGCATTTCCCTTGGGGATGTCGCGCAGACTGCACTCATGGCTGCGCTGGGTACCTTGGTCAGCTTTGCCACAAGCAGACTGCTGAGCCGGTGGAAACCAAAAGGACGCAAGTAAGGCTGCCTTAGGCCACAAAAATGGGAAGCATCGTAGGTGGTGCTTCCTCTTATGGCTTTGACGGGCTCTTCGGGCATATGGTGTGAATGCCACCAGTTTAGCACCGCAGCCCTGTTGATTTGTATATCCTGGCCTCCCAATGACGCTGGAATACTTCTTTCGTATTTGTATTAGATTCAATCTTTCAAAATCAACCACGTACCGTATTCAGCAGATCGTGCGGATACCCGAGGCTAATAGAGCTTAAAGCATCCAGTTTGGTCAGCTCATCGGCTGTCAAATTAATTTCAGCAGCTTTAATACTTTGCTCAAATTGACTGATATTGCGTGCTCCCAGTAAGGGAAATACCTCTTTTGATAAATTCCATGCAAACGCAATCTGACCGGGAGTTGCTTCATATTTTTCCGCGATTGATAGCAGTTCATCAATGATCAGTTTGGTTTTCCCGTCTTCAGCATATCCAGCGTCAGAAGAATGACGGATGCGCCCGGCTTCTCCCTTTCTATATTTTGCGGTCAGCAGTCCGCCAGCCAGCGGCGAGTACATCATAACACCAAGACCATATTCCTTTGCCATCGGGATCAGTTCACGGTCTGCAGTACGCTGCAATAAATTATATTCAATCTGTAAAGCAGTGAGTTTTGTTGCTGATGCAATGGCCGACGCCTTCCATGCTGGGAAATTCGTCAGTCCCGCATACAGTATTTTTCCTTCTCTGACCAAATCTTGTAGCCCCAAGGCTATTTCTTCCAATGGAGTTACACCATCATCATAATGAGGCATATAAATATTTATATAGTCCGTCTTCAGCCTTTTTAGACTCTGTTCAACGGCTTGCCGCATGGATTTACGGTTATTCCCAAAATTACTGATTGCAGGGCTGGGGTCTACCTTCGGAAAATATAGCAGCTATGTACGAAAAAAAGCTTCCGGTCAATTTAGATTGTGGTTTACATCTGTTTTTACAGGTGGTTCAGGGAAAATGGAAAATAAATCTGCTTTGGGCCATCCATTCAGGTATCAAGCGTCCGGGTGAGCTGCAGCGGAAAATTCCCAATGCAACCCGCCGTGTACTTGATGCGCAGCTTGGCCAATTGACTGAACATGGATTAATCAAGAAAACCGACTTTGATCAGCTTCCGCGGAAAGTAGAATATGAACTGACTGAGCTGGGTGAAAGCCTTATACCGGTCATCGAGGTAACGGCCCGATGGGGCGAGGATCACAGGAATGAATTGGAACAGTTTTTTAAAGCCTAGTCATAACCTGTCAATGCAATATTTGCTCATGTTGCCGAGCCGGTAATCAGCAACAGCGGTGCATTCGGGTAATGCGCCGCTGTTTTTCTCCGCATTTTTCGCGCCCGCCGCAATATTCATGGTAAACTCATGGGCGATCTTTTTGGAAGGTGCCGCCACACTTTTTTTATCTATGGAGTCCGTCTTGATCTCCCGGTGGATCTGTACGTCCTTTAGCTGGTTGTTGGAGACCTGGTCGAGTATGCCACCCATCGCACGCAGGATGGAGGACTGCTCTTTGGACAGTGAGCTATCTATACCAAAATATGTCTTGAGCCGCACCACATCTATGGCATCTTTGACGGCGCTCTGGACGACCATCTTTTCCTTTTGCTGATTGATCCTGAACGCATTGGACAACCAGAATGCCTGCATGACGATCACTGCGATTGTACTGGCAATCAGCAGCGTGATAATAACGCGTGTTTTTTGATGTGTAGTCATAATTAATCCTACAATGCTAGCTAAAATCTCCGAAAAACAAGGATCTGCTAACAGTTCATAACATTACTTAACAGTAGTTAACAATTGGGTTTGCCATTAACAGTGTTTAACAAAACTATTCAAGCCCGATCTATCCTACATGCTACTTTTGATGCCGTAACATCATAAAAATAATAAAAATGAATACAACAAAACTTTCACCGGCCATAATTATTGGTCTACTGCTCTTGGCCCAGGCGCTATTTGCACAAAATACGCAGGTCAATATGTTTATCAAATACGACTTTGAACATGTTGCCGACAGCAATAAACGAGATGAGCCCATCACCCGTTCGATGTATCTATACATCGGTGATGAAAGTTCTTTTTACACCATGGCTCCTATAGAAAAAAACGAGGAGCAGGGCGCCTTCCACTTGAGTATGGATGCCATTGATCAGTCGGATGCTCTGGTCAACTTATACACACCATTTGGGACAGCCGGGCCTCCTAGCTTAATAACCATACTGGGACAGCTGTATAAAGTACAACCCAATAAAGATTATAAAATTGACTGGAACATTACCGATGAAAAAAAAGATATCGGGGGGTATGCCTGCTTTAAGGCGACAGCCCGATTGGCAGGACGTACGTATGAAGCCTGGTTTACGGAAGAGATCCCTTACCCGGTAGGTCCCTGGAAGCTGAATGGTCTTCCAGGTGCTATTCTCGAAGCTACGGATTCTACCAATGAGGTACGCTTTCGCTATGCGGGACTGGACAAAGTGACTCATAAAATGAGCTTTATGGATGTCGATAAATTGCCCGAACTGCCCTATGAAAAATACCTCAAAGCGCTTGAAAACAGTAAAGCAGACAAACTCGGCGCCATGATGGCTCAAATGCCCCCGGGCGCTGTTGTCAAATTCAAGACCCAGGATGGCAGGGAAATCTCCCGGGAGCAGGCCGAGGCACTGATGAAGGAGAAAGGGAAAGACAAACAGCAATTCCAGCTGAATAACCCTGTCGAACGTACTATTAATTAAGGATCCGGATGAAAAGTTTCTTATGTAGCTTATGTCTGACCATGGGCCCCGCGGTGGTATTTGCCCAGGAGCAAATCGCGGGGACCATCAGCAGCAGCAAACAGGCCGTACCTTATGCCACCATTGTCATCGGCTATGCCAACAGCAGCCTCCAGACGGTCCGGAGCAATAGCAAAGGGGAGTATGTGTTCAATCTGACCAAAGAAGATAGGGCAAAGGTTCAGTGGATCGAGGTCAGCCATATTTCATACGAAAAAATCCGTAAGGAGTATAGGGATATCGGCCAAAGAATGGACTTTGAGCTGGTCAGAAAGTCCATTCAGCTCGCGGATGTCACGGTCAAGAGCAAGCCGCTGGCTGTGCGCCGTGCCGGTGATACCACCCGCTACGCGGTTAATAACTTTGCTTCGCCCGAAGATCGGAACATTGGGGATGTGCTGCGCCGTATGCCCGGCATAGAGGTGGACGACAACGGCGTCATCAAACATAATGGCAAGACCGTCAGCCGCATGTACGTGGACGGCGACAACGTGTTTCAGAATGGCTATGGTGTCGGTACCAGGACCATACAGCCCAAGGCGGTAAAGTCCGTGGACCTCATACAGAATCATGAGCATAAAAAGGTGAAACAGGGCGTAAGCAATTCGGAAGATGTGGCTTTGAACCTGGTCCTCAATGAAGACGCCAGAATGATCTGGTCGGGTGAAGCCACACTGGGACTGGCAGCTCCGGCCGATGCTTTTGTCAATGGGAATGCCATGAGCTTTAAAAAGAAATATAAGACGCTGAATACCCTGCAATACAATTCAATCGGTGAGGGCATCGACAATGATGTCGAACCGATCAGTTCATTCAACCTCACCGAACCGATCGCTGCTGCAACGCCATCTGTGCCAAAGAACAAATACTACGACAACCGGTCTCTGGCCCTTAATGTCAATCAATTTTATAAATCGTCGGAGCGCTGGACAGCCAGTCTGAATGGCAACCTATGGGCTGACCGTGAGCGGCGCAGTAGCGATGGGACGCAGAGATACCTGCTGGCCGATGGCAATCAGGTCACTTACACCAATACGTACCATACGACCAAAAAGCCCTTTTTTGGCCGCGGAAGCTTCACCCTGGAGGGCAACGATAACAGGTTTTATTTTAAAAACAGCCTCAGCTATAAAGCCGAAAACCAAAATCATCATACCTGGCTGTTGGACGACAGCACTCGCTATGATCAGTGGGGCCGGGACCGGCTGAGCTTTATCTCAGAATCCATGGAATACACGCCGCAGCTAAAGAACAAGGATCTGCTGACTTTCAACCTCGATGTGGCGCGCAAATGGCATCGGGACCGGCTGGAAGTGCTGCCCGGTGTGATGGCTGACTACCTGAATCAATCGCAGCCTTACGATGCCGTCCGCCAGTCCATTACACTGCCGCAGACCAACGGCAATATTCAGGTCGCTTACACACGCAACAGGTCGAGCTTGAAGCGGACATACTTCGCGGGCCTGCGTTACCTCAGCAAAGAGCTGGGCTCGGTATTGAACCTGGTCAAAGATGGGAGTGTATACGCGCATGAAAATTTTCCGGATAATGATTTGCTGTGGAGACAAGCTCAGGCTTCTGCGGGCATAAAGCTGGACTGGAAAAATAAAGATTTTATATTTTCCGGAAACTTCCCGCTGACCGCGAATAGATGGAATATGGAGGACCGCCAAGCGGACGGAACAAGCTTGGCCAAAAAATTGCTGTTTACACCAGCTGTTTCCCTGCAGGCTTTCTTACCAAACCGGGACAATTTCCTGCTGACACTACGTTTCAATCAGGAAAATTCGGATCTGGACCAGCTCTACCCAAACCCGATACTGAGTAATTTTAGGGAAATCAAAAGTTTTGATGCGCCATTGTATTTCACTTCAAGTCAATCCTATAGCCTGCGGTATGCCGTAGAGCGGCCGATCAGCTTGTTCTATCTTAACCTGACGGCATCGCATCTGAAAACAAATACTGATTATCTGCTGGGACAGGAAGTGACACAACAGGGAATCATCAGCAAATTGATCCCTCAGGCCAATCAAACCAGCAGTAATGCCTTGACGCTGGGTATTTCCAAATCTTTTTTGAAAGAAGGTATTTTTCTGGGTTTCAATGCCGGTATCAATCAGAACAAATATCAGCAATTTTTGAATGGGCAGTTGGCGTCTACAACAAGCACGGGGTTGAACTTAAGCCCAAGACTCGAATACAAAGGTATCTCGCATACGACATTGTCCTATCAGTACGCTTATAGCAGATTGCTGAATAAACTAAAAGGTCAGCATGAACAACAGTCCAGCGAGTTTACCTCACAAACACATAGCCTGAGCGCACTGTATATGGTGGGTACCTATTTATTTGTAAAAGGTGCATGGAATTATGGAAGTTACCGAAGCAGCGCGCTTGATCCGTTTGCCAACGGCTTCCTGGACGCCTCAATCCGCTACCAGCCCCTCAAAAGTAAACATAGCCTCGAGCTGAATGTGAACAATATCCTCAATAAGAGACTGTACTCGAACTATAGTATCAGTGCAAATCTGGAAAACCGCCAGGCCATTCCATTGCGGGGCTTCCAGTCCGTGTTAAAATATAGCTTCTTGTTTTGATGTTTTTACCGGAGCATCAACGGGATGAAGGGCAAACGCAGGCCAGCAAGAAAGCTTAATTATTGCAAACGAACACGGCTTTGGTTTGTTCATAATCGACAGAATTTCGTTTCTGCTGATTGACGGAATGGTCGGGTATCGCGGTGCCCGGCCTCCGTTTTTCTAAGGGCTTCCACTTGATTCTATACATTCTGTATGCGGGCCTGCTGATCCGGCTGCTGGCTGGCCAGCGGGAACTTAAATTGCACGCGGAGTGCTTTAAGTCCGATGAGCCCCTGTAGATCTTCTACCTCAAACTTCTCGATCTCACCTTCAAATAATCCCTTGTGCTGCAGCAGATTGATATAGCCCATATATTCCGCTTCTTCATGCAGATGAGAATAGACGATGACCAGTTTTCCTTTCTGCGTGATGCGCTCGGCCGAACCTTTTATCTTGGCTTTGTCGATACGTTTTTTCGCGATCTCATAGCGGACATTGTAAGAACCGTCGATATCAAACTGTTTTTCATCCATTTTAAAACGGATGGAAATCGGATTGCCGAAAACAAGGATCAGGGAGGTCACCTCCAGCTGGTGCGGCAGCTCAGGCTGTAGCTTTCTGAACTGTTCTTCCATCTCACACATCACCTGCAGCTGCCACAAGCGCAGATTTTTTAGATAGTAGACATCAAAATTGCGGTCCGGAGCGATCGATGCGCCGATATACATATTGTGCTCGATGCCATCTGTTTTAAAACGCTCGTAATAATGGGGGAAATACTCCTGTGCTTCGTGCTGTTTTTCGTCAAGAATGGTCACCAGCTTTTTGTTGATCAGCGTGATCGAGTTGTCGTAGTCCTGTCTCGCTTCGTAAAAACCGCCGATAGCGGCATTTATCCGATCAAAATAGCTGTTGATCGCGTTGGTGATCAGGCTGTCTTTATTGTTCTTTCTAAAGTTTTCGAGTATGGGATGGATATCGGCATGAAAATAATCCAGCATGACCTGCTCCGTATCGGTCGACAGCGACTGCTGAAGGTTCTCCAGATGCCGTTCGAGGTCAAAGACTTTCTGTTCAAACAGAGGTAGCTTGTGGACCTGGTTGATCTGTGTAAATACTGCGATCAGATCGCTGGTCTGTTGGATCAGATCCTGCTTGATGGCCTGATTTCTGGATTCTGACGAACCCTGCACATCGATCTGCCCATACAGGGGATATACGTTCTCAAACACGATTTCCTGGAGCGTATAGTCTTTTCCAAAGGCCTTGTCGTTGAGGTAGTGGATGGCTTCCTCCTGAAACCTCCATTTGACACTGGGGTGAATCGAGGTATATTCCTTCTGTATGATCGCTTCGATCTTGTTTTCTGTTTCGAAAAATGCTTTGGACACCTTGTCCTTGATAAAAGGCAGGATAAAGTTGAGCTTATTGGCGTTCACCGAATTGAGTTCGCGCACTCTGGAAGAGGACATTTCCAGCAGGCCCAGCACCTTGTCATCCTGAACCAGGGGCACAAAGATAAAACTCTTCACATTCTGCTGCTTGAGCTTGCGGATAAAACAGGCCTGCTTTGGATCTGCGAGGGGCATCTTATCGATATCCGGCACCACCAGCATCTCCTGTTTGGTCAGCATGTTCTCCAACGTGTCATTGCAGAGCATCTCTTCACATTCGGCAATCGTCGAATTGTACAGCAGGTGGCTGTACAGCTGTTTCTCAACGAGTCTCAGATTAAACTCTTCCCTGACTTTCTCAAAGGAAGTGAGCCCGATCCGCAGGTCGTCGATTTTGTAAATTGATCTGAATATCGCTTCAATTTCGTCCATCTGGATCGTGCTCTCTTCGCGGAGCAAATTGCTCTTGAAGGTCGATACGGCATTTTCAATCGTCGCATCGAAGAGGGTCATGATGGAAAAGCCTTTCAGGATCCAGCTCTGCTCCGGAAATTTGGACTTCCAAAGGCTGATATCCGAAAAGTTGTCGATGAGCTCGATAATGTCTTCTTCCGACAGTTCCACGGCGCGCTCGGTCGGGACGATATCCAGAAAATCGGCGTTGAACAAGACACGGTAATGATGCATGATGTTGTTCTTGTCCGGGATATCCAGAAACAGGGGCGCTTCCATCGCATCAACCTTAAATCCATAGTAATGGCTTATGATCACACAGCAGTTCAGAATGTAATAGTAGTCTGCGGAGAGATCCCTGAAACTAAACTGGTAATGATCTCCGGCATCTTCCAGAATTTTTTCCAGCCGTTCGGTATGATTGAAGGTATACAGATGAAACGGGATGGTGATGGCTTTTATCTCGTTTTTCGTCAGTGAGTGCGGAAATAAATCGGCGACCAGAACCTTAATGATAGGTTCGTAGCGGTGCAGATCTTCCGTCTTCTCGATCCCATTGATCAGCTCGGGATATTTCTTGATTTCCTCCAGCAGCGACCGCGCATAGCTGGCCTGAAAATCCACTTCGGATAGTGCTGTCTCCTCAAATGACTTCATGATCCTGTGAAAGGAAATCAGTGTCTTGAAGGGACTGGAATCGAATGAGAAGTTAAATTGCATAATGCGTGTTACTGACTAAATTAGATTGTTATTGGAAGCCGTACAAAAATAGGAATTTATTGGCTATTGAACAGCTACTTTTTAACAAATGACATTAGGTTTAATATAAGCGTCGGCCATCACCGATATTGCAGTACACATCAATATAATTATTTATACTAAAAATATTAGTATTTTGTATTAATTTTTCTTATATTTGAACATGAACTGATTATAACCAAGTAATGGCAAAATTGATACATCGAACAGATGACTTATTGTGGAAATCTATTTTAGAACATACTTTCATACATTTCCTTCGTTTTTTCTTTGTTGGAGCTGATGAAATCTTCGATCTAACCAAACGGTTTGATTATCTCGACAAAGAGTTCGAGAGTTTATTCCCGCCCGAGCCAAATGGCAAAGGGGTCCGGTTTGTGGATAAGCTGGTGAAGGTTTATCTGAAAGACGGACGTGAAAAATTTGTACTATGCCACATCGAGGTACAGTCCCGAAAGGGGAAGGGAGATCTCGCCGAACGCATGTTCCGATATTTTTACAAAATATTTGACAAATATCAAGTCCCCATTACAGCAATTGCTATCCTGGCAGATGACAATTGCAATTATAGACCATCCCTCTATGTACAGGAATTTATGGGGACACAGATGAGCTACACTTTCAATTGTTACAAAATTCTGGATCAAGATGAATCTGAGTTGCGGGCAAATCAAAATCCTTTTGCAGTAGTAGTGCTTACTGCATTGTTGGCCATATTAAACAAGAAGCTAAGCGACGATCAATTAAAAGATATTAAACACGATCTATATAATGAAATGATAAACAGGGACATGGACAGAAAGACACGTAAAGGAATTTATGACTTCCTGATGTACTATGTGCGTTTTGAAGATCAGGTTAATTTAACTATATTTGAACAGGAACTAAAGACAAAATCTGGGAGGAACATTGTTATGGGCACCAACGAGTATTTATTGGACAAAGCAAAAAAAGAAGGTAAAATAGAAGGTAAAATAGAGGGTAGGATTGAAGGTAAGCGTGAAGAAGCGATTGCGATTGCTTTGGAATTTAAAAAAATGGGATTGCCGTTAGAAGACATTGCTAAGGGCACAGGGCTTACTGTTGAAGAAATCGAGAAGTTGAAATAACAAAGTTTTCGTATAACATAAGAAGCGGCTGAAAGTAAAAATTCAGCCGCTTTCTATTTTTAGCCATAAATAGCCACGGCCAGATGTTTTTTTATTGACTTGTATTTAGATTTATTCAAAATAATAATATCTTTGGCCCCGTTATTATTTTGAATTTAAAACTGACACCATAACTGTCTACCAGACCTCGACAAGCAATGAAAGCTAATCCAAACAGCATGGCTAAAATAACTGCCGCTTTATTATGTTGTTCCATTTCCTTACCCGCATCAGCAGCAGGCGGGCTGGTGACCGGCAATAGACCATTTCACCTGTCTATCGACAAGGCCCAGCAAAAGGGTGTGATAACCGGTCAGGTGGTGGATGCCCAGGGCGCCCCCTTAGCCAACGTGCATGTACAGCTGCACGGAGCAAAGAGTACCAAGTCGGATAAAAATGGTTTTTTCCGGTTATCGGATATCAATTATGGGAAATACCGCCTTACGTTGAGCTCAGTGGGCTTCGCAAATGTCGCCCTCGATCTTGAACTGCTGGAGGAACAGTACCTGCTCGAGACCATTACACTGACAGCTGCCGAGCATAGTCTGGATGAGGTTGTTGTCACAGCAAGCAGACTGGCAGAACATATCGACGAGGTGCCATCGTCCATTACCTATATTGGCGGTAATACGCTGGATCAGCAACGGCAGATCAATGATAACCTGCCATCGATCTTGATGCAGAAAGTGCCGAGTATATCGCCCAGTGAGGAAAGCCAGAATAACTTTATCGCCAAAATCCGGGGACGCAACTTTCTGGTATTGATCGATGGGATCCCGCAGTCCACGCCACTGCGCAATGGTGGCCGTGACCTAAGGACGATAGACGCCAGTGCCATAGACCACATCGAGGTGATCAATGGTGCCACGGCAATGTATGGCAACGGGGCAGCGGGCGGTGTGATCAACTATATTACCAAAAAACCGCAAAAAGGGAAGAAACTAAGCTCATCCACTTACCTCAACAATTCGTTGAGCCTTGTCAAACCGGACGAAACCTATGGCTATAATATCGCTCAGCTCTTCTCGGGTGAAGTCAATAAATGGGACTACGTCGTGCAGGGCAAAATCGGCCGCTCTGGCGTAGTGCGGAGTGCCGATGCAGCGGTAGCCAGCCCGTTTTACGGGCTCGGTGAAACAAAGTCCTACAATGCCCTGGCTAAAATAGGCTATCAGATTGCTCCGGACCATCGTGTCGAGTTTATGGGCAACTATTATCGTAGCCTGCAGGACAGCAAATATGTGGGTACCACCGGTAAATTTGGTGAATCGCCGGCCATTGGCATTCCTTCGGATACTGTCATCAACGGCGGGACGCCGTACAACAAAGCACTTCACCTCAAGTATGACGGCCAATATGGCAAGACCGCGGCAAAGCTGAGCCTGTACTACGAGGATATGAATACGGTCTTCGAAACGTATAACCAGAATTATTCGGACCATAAAGGTGCACGGCTCAATTTCAATACGCCTTTTCAGCTGAGCGGCTCCTCCACACTGTCGCTGATCTATGGGGTAGACCTGCTGAAGGACCATACCGTGCAGAAGACACTGAAAGACGAACTGGTCACGCCGGATATGAATATGAATAATCTGGCCCTCTACCTGCAGGGTAAGTTGAATCTGGCTGCCGACTGGATTCTGAAAGGTGGGGTCCGCTACGAGAATATCCGCTTTAAAGTCGGTGATCTGACCAAAAACGGAAAGCTGACGCTGGGGGAGAAAAATAACTCGGACGCTTTTGTATTCAACCTGGCGACACGGTACAACAAATACAGCTACGCCCAGCCTTTTGCCTCCTTCTCACAGGGCTATTCCATAGGCGACGTCGGCCTGATCCTGCGCAATGGGGTTCCGCTGAGCCAGCTCGACCCCAAGCCGGTCGTGGTCAACAACTTCGAACTGGGCCTCAACGGTAAACTGTCCATATGGGACTATCAGCTGACCGGTTATTACAGTACGTCCAAGAAAGGGACGACTTTCGCGGAAACTTCCAAGCCCGGCGTCTACGAACTGAGCCAGGTGCCTCAGCGTATCTACGGTCTGGAGTTTGTCGGAAATGTAAGACCCCTGCAATGGCTGTCCCTCGGCACGGTACTGGGCTATATGGATGGCCGCCAGGACCTGAAAAATGAGGGTTCCTACAAAGATAAACTGGACAACTCGATCATTTCACCGTTCAAAATCAATCTGAACGTGGATGTCAAACTCACCGACCAATGGAATGTATATTTACAGTACCTGCATCTCGGCGGAAGGGATGTGTTTCCTGTGGAGGCTTACAACTATGGAAAGTACCCGATATCAGGGTACAACCTGGTGGATTTTCAGACACGGTACAGGTATCAGAAATTCACGTTCTCCTTTTCGGTCAACAACCTGTTCAACGCCGATTATTACCCTGTGCATGCCGAAGTACGTGGCGCTACCAACGAAGGCCGCTATTACATCAAGGGTACGGGCACCATGGCAAACCTGGGGATACAGTTTGACCTATAGCTCCTCCCAACTGATGAAATACAGAAAGCTGCCCCGCACCTTGGATGTTCGGGGCAGCTTTTCTTTTATATCCTCTACACGGGGCTACGGAACGGGGCTACCGGCAACGTTTGCGTAAATAAGTTTAGCAGTTTGCATTTTAAATTTCTAATTTCAGTTTATGCAAGCGGTTGCATCCAACCGCAAAAGGAAAACAATTTTTAAACTTTATAAACCTTATGATACCAAAGATTGAATGGGAAAGTAGTATCCTAAAAACTGCTGCTCTGAGTGTCATGTTTGTATTGTCCGCTCCTTATGTGAGGGCGCAGGAACAAAATGTAAACGGTACAGTAAAAGACGCCCAGGGAAAGCCTGTGTCGGGAGCGACGATCCGCGCTGTCGGTAACAGCAGCTTATCAACATCTTCCGATGCCAATGGAAATTTTTCGATTAAAATACCCGCCACGGTCACACAGTTGTCCATCACTTATCTGGGGGCTGACGCCCAGCAGGTGACCATCGTACCGGGCAAGCCTCTTTCGGTCGTCCTGCAGTCCAACGACGCAACGCTGGATGAGGTGGTCGTCGTCGGCTATGGTACGGTCAAAAAACGTGACCTGACAGGTTCGGTGGTCTCTGTCAAAGGGGATGAGATTGCCAAGGTGCCTTCGGCCAATATGCTGGAGTCGGTACAGGGCAAGGTGTCGGGTATGGATGTGACACGCAGCAGTGGATCGGCGTCCTCGGGTGTCAATATCACCATCCGCGGCAACCGGTCCATCACGGCACAAAATGGTCCGCTATACATTGTTGACGGAATCCAGTACAGCAATATCCAGGATATCAACCCCAATGATGTCGAATCGATGGAAGTACTCAAAGACGCTTCTTCTACGGCGATCTACGGCTCCCGGGGAGCCAATGGGGTCATTATCATCACCACCAAAAAGGGAAAAACCGGTGCTGCACAGATTGCGTTCAATGCCTACGCCGGTGTGTCTAAAGTGGCCCGCTACCCAGAGGTCATGAACCTCGACCAATGGGTGAAACTTCGACGCGAGGCTTATCGTACCACGGGTAAATGGAACGACGTATCTAACGATGCGGCTATTTTCAATACTGCCGAGCTCGAGGCTATCAAAAACAACGAGTACACCAACTATTTTGATCACTTGGTCAAAGAGGGCTTCCAACAGAATTATCAGGTCGGCATCAACGCGGGGACGGAAAAAACAAAGGTCTACTTCTCCGGAGATTTCCTGAATGAACGGGGGATCTTCGAACAGGATAAATCCAACCGTTTTGGGGGCCGGCTCAACATAGACCAGGAACTGGGCACGTACTTCAGGGCTGGAATGCAGTCGCAGGTGACGCACTACAAAATTCAGGCGGCACGCGACCCGCTCAATCAGGCCAATAAGATCAGCCCCCTCGGCAAAATCTACAACGACGACGGCAGCCTGATCCTCTATCCGCTCAACGGATCGGCCATCAATCCGCTGGCTGACCTCGAACCTAACGCCTATGATGCGCAGAATCTTGTGACCCGCACCTTGATCAATGGCTATCTCGAACTGAAACCATGGAAAGGATTTTCGGGCAAGTCGACCATCGGGGTGACCCTCAATAATAACCGCGAGGGGACCTTTGCGGGGATGTATACCATCGACCGCAACGGATCGGCATCGAAAGCTACCTATAGTACAGAGAATAGCCATCTGATCAACTGGGAAAATGTATTGTCCTATCAGAACTCCTTTGGTGACCACAACCTGAACATTACGGCTGTCAACAGTATCCTGTGGAATCGCTCGGACCGTATCGACGCTTCGGGTGAGGGCCTGCTCCTCGATAGACAGCTTTTCTATGCTCTGGGCAATGCCTCCAAAAATCTGGCGACGACGACGGCATACAGCATGAACAATCTGCTCTCGTTTGCCGGCCGTGTCAACTACAGCTACAAAGGTAGGTACCTGCTGACAGCCACCGGCCGTTCTGATGGGTCGTCCATATTGGCAAAGGGCAGCCAATGGGCATTCTTTCCCTCCATTGCTGCAGGTTGGCGCATTGTCGATGAGTCCTTTATGAAAAACCAGAGCGTATTTAGCGAACTCAAGGCCAGACTGAGCTGGGGTCGGGCAGGCAACTACGCGGTGTCGCCGTACTCAACACAGAACAACCTCAGCCGTGTGGCTTTTGCCTACGATGATGCTTCGGCAACGGGCTATACTTTTTCACCACAGATCGGCAACACCAACCTGGGCTGGGAGATCACAGCGACGACCAATGCGGGACTCGACTTTGGGATACTTAATGGACGCGTTACAGGTACCATGGATTACTATGACTCCAGAACATCGAAATTGCTGCTCGAGCGGGGCTTGCCGCCTTCGACAGGCGTAAGCAATGTGATCCAGAACATTGGAAAAACCCGGAATCGCGGTTTCGAAATAACCGTAAACGCGGATGTACTGAAAGACAGCAACTTGAAGTGGAATACCTCAATCTCCTATACACGTAATAAAGAGGAGATTGTCGAGCTGGTTACCAGTTCGGATGATATCGGAAACGGCTGGTTTATCGGTTATCCCACGGTGGTATTCTACGATTACGACAAACTGGGTATCTGGCAGCTGGGTCAGGAGGAGGAAGCTGCCAAGTTCAACCAGACACCGGGTGATATCCGTGTGCGCGACGTCAACGGGGACGGGAAAATCGATGCCACAAATGACCGCGTGATCATCGGTACTCCACGGCCAAAATGGTTCGGTTCATGGGACAACACTTTTAGCTATAAAGGATTTGACCTCAACGTATTGCTTTTTGTCCGCTGGGGACAGACCATACAGCCCAACTTCCTGCGCCGCTACGATCCGCAGGGCCTGGGTCAGAGTGCGGCCATCATAGACTACTGGACGCCGGAGAATCCAACCAACGCCTATCCGCGGCCCAACTCTGGGCTCTCACTGGCGAGCACGCTGTACTCCAGCTCGCTGGGTTATGTGGACGGGTCTTACCTGCGCATCCGGAATATATCACTGGGCTACAATTTTCCGCAGTCGGTACTGAAGGATGGCTTTATCAAAAAATTAAGGGTATATGGTACGGCCAGGAACCCATTTACCTGGACCAAATCGGACCTGCTCAATTCGTATGATCCGGAAAGGGGTGGATCGGAAAACTTCCCGATGACCAAATTATTTGTTTTCGGTGTGAATGTTGGATTTTAATTGCTACAAAAAATGAAAAGAACTATCAAAAATATTGTCATGGCTTCAGTGGTGGCGCTGGCATCATCAGGCTGTTCAAAGATTCTGGACGAATACAACCCCAGCGGCCTGACCGCCGAAACGGTCTTCACCACGCCCGAGGGCTTCGAGACCCTGGTCAATGCGGCGTATTCGTATCAGCGCTGGTGGTATGGTAAGGAGGAGGGCTACAGCATGTCCGAAATGGGAACCGATCTTTGGACGAGCGGTGCCGGCGATACCTTTCCTGATCTGATGAAATATATCAACCTTCAAGGCAACAATGGCGCAATAGCAACAGAGTGGAAAGCTTTGTACTCCGCCATAAATGTCTGCAACGCAGGTATCGGCCGTATAGACGCTGCTGGTCTAGCGCCGGACACCAAGGCTATCCGACTGGCCGAACTACGTTTCTTGCGTGCTTTTTACTATTGGCATATCCTGCAGACCTGGGGCGGCGTGCACCTGACGACCACCGAAACCGCAGGCATCATCACGACGGCTAATAAAACGGCGCCCGAAGAGTTTTATGCCCTGATCGAATCGGACCTGCTCGCAGCGATCAAGGATCTACCGAATACAAGCAAAGATTATGGCCGCGTGACCAATCCCGCTGCCCGCGCTTTTTTGTCGCGCGTATACCTTTCGGAAGGGAAATATAAAGAGGCCAACGACTATGCATTGTCGGTCATCAAAGGCAACTATGGTTTTGAACTGCTCAAAAACTATGCGGATCTCTGGAATATGGCCAATCTGAAAAATAAAGAAGTGGTCTACACCGTCAATTATTCGACCAATCTGGCGCTCAATGATATCAGTGACAAAATACTCAACCCGCTGGGGCACAACCGCGGCAGCAACAACGGCCACCTGTTATTTTTAATGAAGTATGATACAGAAACAGGTATGCAACGTGACCTGGCCAACGGCCGCCCGTTCAACCGCTATATGCCGACCCGTTTTCTGCTGGACCTGTACCCCGAAGGCGACAGCCGCTATGCGGCATCTTTTAAGGAGGTGTTTTATGCGAATAACCCGACGGCAACAGTTAAACTGGGGGATACCGCAGTGTACGCCACCCGCCGTGCGATTAGCAATCCGGACAAACCGTATAAGATCTACGACAGAAACTACATATATGCGAGTGACGGTAAAGTCAATGATCAGCTGCGCTACCCGACTTTAAGCAAGTTTCTGGATCCTACACGGCCCTCGTCCAACGAGGCCCAGAGTGCGCGGGACGTCTTCGTGATCCGTTTTGCCGAGCTCTATTTAAATGCTGCGGAGGCACAGCTGCGGCTGGGCAATCTTGACTCGGCGGCACATTGGGTCAATATCATCCGCGCGCGTGCCGCGCAGCCCGGCTCGGAGGAAAAAATGAAAGTGAGCGCCAGTCAGATGACTCTTGATTTCATCCTCGACGAAAGAGCGCGGGAGTTTGCCGGCGAGCAGATCCGCTGGTTTGACCTCAAACGTACGGGAAAACTGGTCGAAAGGGTAAGGGCTCACAATCCGGATATCGCCAAAAATATTCAGGATTTCCATAAGGTGAGACCTATTCCGCAGGACCAGCTGGATGCCATCACCAACAAGGACGAATTTACGCAAAACCAAGGTTATCAATAAAGCAATGAAAGCGCCCCAGGCCGGGGCGCTTTCTTGTTAGGGCAATGTAATAAGAAGCCTCATGAACCAAAATGGCATGAGGCTAATACGTAAAAAGAGAGAGATTGAGATTACTTATTTTCTTACATGGCAACCTTGCCGCCGGTTACGGCAATAGTCGCTCCGGCAATGTAGCTGCTGTCCTCGCAGGCCAGAAATACATAGGCCGGTGCGATCTCTGCAGGCTGTGCCGGCCTTTTGATCGGGCTGTCCTTACCGAAGTTTTCGGGCTCCGGCATAGTCGACGGAATCAGCGGTGTCCACACCGGACCGGGAGCAACAGCGTTGACACGGATTCCTTTGTCCTGTTCGAGCAGCATCTGCGCCAGATTGGCGGTAAAGTTCTGGATCGCCCCTTTGGTGGCTGCATAGTCGAGCAGCACCGCATTGGGATGATAGGAATTGACCGATGCAGTATTGATGATGGAACTGCCCGGCTGCATATGTGGTACGGCAGCCTTGCACAGATAGAACATACTCCGTATGTTGGTTTCAAACGTACGGTCCCATTCCTCGGCGGTCAATTCTTCGAGCGTTTTATGTGCCATTTGATAGGCGGCGTTATTGACCAGGATATCGATGCCGCCCAGTTCGCGGACACCGAGTTCAATCAGCTGGTTTGCATAGCTTTCCTCACGCAGGTCGCCTTTGGAAAGTATGGCTTTACGGCCTTCCTTCTCCACCAGCCGTGCAGTTTCGGCAGCGTCCTCATCCTCCACATCGTAACCATAACTGATGACCACATCTGCACCTTCGCGCGCATAGGCTATGGCCACTGCGCGGCCTATACCAGAATCACCGCCGGTGATAATCGCTTTTGCACCAATCAGCTTGCCACTGCCGACATAACTTTCTTCGCCGTGGTCGGCCTGTGGTTGCATCGCTGCTTCTGTACCGGGAACTTCCTGTTCCTGCTTGGGAAATGGCGGTACAGGATATTTTGTGTGTGGATTTTTAAATTGTGTCATAGTGTTGATTTTATTGTTAACATCCATAGTCTCCTAGGTGAACCTCCTCCGTTAAAAAATCGTTTAGAAAAAATCAAAAAGACGATAAGCGATGCCCCAGTCACAGTTTGGTGCCTTCTGTCCGCTAACTATAAACTTTATTGAATATATTTGTGTATTCACGCTGTACATAACATCCTTTCGAAAATGGAAATACAAATCAGGCCGGCGCAGGCACATGAAATCGATCGATTACTCGAATTTGAACAAGGTATTGTTGAAGCTGAGCGTCCATATGACGGCACATTAAAGGAAGGGGAGATTCATTATTACGATCTCCTGGAACTGGTTCGTTCTCCGGATGCCGAGGTGCTGGTGGCGGCGGCAGGGGAAGAGCTCGTTGGATCAGGATACGCTAAAATCTTGCCGGCCAGACCCTATCTGAAGCACCGGCAGTTTGCCCATCTGGGATTTATGTATGTCAGACCGGACTACCGTGGCCGTGGGATCAATGGGATGATCCTTGAAGGCCTGACTGCCTGGGCGCGGGCAAGGGGCATCTCCGAAATACGACTTCAGGTCTACGATGCCAATGAAAGCGCAAAAAAAGCGTATACCAAAGCTGGTTTCAAGCCCAACCTGCTCGAAATGCGAATGGAGATCTAACCCGCACGGGCATCCTGGCCATGCATTTTAGCTGAACTCCTCTTGATCAGCGGTATAGTAGGTGATACGGCCCCCGACTTTGGTCTGTTTTATGGTCTGCCCGGAGGCATCGTGTTTTGCCTGCTTGCGGTGCACTTTCAGAAAGTCCCTGACCTCGCCGCTGATGATATCCGGATGCGTCTTCTGGATCTGCCGTTCGGCATCTTCCAGCACGTCCTTGATGGCCTTAGCCAATTGCTGCACCTTCTTTTCGGGGATCTTGCCGGCAATGGAGAGCGGTGAGAGCTGCACCGCATGGAGGATTTCGTCAGCATACGCATTGCCGATGCCACCGATGAGTTTTTGATCCATCAGAACGGTCTTAATCTTGGCCCTGCTGGCCTGCAAAAGCTGCTCAAGCTTGTCCGCCGTCAACTGGGGAGACAGCGCGTCAATGGCTTCTGCAGAGGGTGGATTCAGCTCTATATTGGCCATCTGCTGAAAGTCGGTGACAGATAGTGTTTTACCTTCCTTAAAAGTCAGGGATACAAGGGCATACTTTGGATCGGGCGTATCGCTGTATTCCAGCTTGCCGTGTAGCATCAGGTGAATGGCAAGGATGGCGTCTTTACCAAAATCAAGGAAGAGCCTTTTGCCCCGGCGGAAGACCTTGTTCAGTGTTTTTCCTTCCAGGGCTTGCAATTCCGCTTCTTTGACCTTGATCTTCTGCTTGTTGTGAATGATCGCTTTTTCAAGCGTTTTACCTTTGATCATACGGTTGAGGTTCTTGCTGAAAACCTGTAAGTCGGGTAGTTCTGGCATAGTATTTCAATTTAACGTCAACAATTCAAGCACTCCCGGGTGCTCACTTTCTTATTTGGATTCTCGATTTTGCTCATCCTGCGTATCTTCACCATAAAATTCGCGCGCTTTTTTGAGTCCGGTGGCGATTGCAATGCCTTCTTCGACGCCCTCTTCCAGCATGGCGTTGGCGATTTCGGTCGCCTTATCACGGATCCTAGCAGGCTGATTCTTATAGGACGGTGGGTAGTTTCCATTATACCAGGGCATAGTTCCTCCTTTTAGACAGGAACAAAAACGGTCCCACGATAGTTTTACCCATTGGAAATACAGCGACTGCGGAATAATCTGTATATTTATGCACAGACAATAGTTTGAATATAAACCTGATACGACGATGACAATCCCAAAAATATGGCTAGCATGGCTCTGCATAATCCCCGTAGTGGCCTGCGCACAGCGCAGCTACACGATCAGAGGGGAGGTGAGCAAGTTAAAAAATGGTTCCAAAATTTTTCTGATATACGAGATTGACGGGAATTCGGTGGTGGACTCCACCGTCTCAGCCGGAGGCCAATTTTCCTTTTCGGGCAGGATCGGCTATCCTGTGTCCTCGACCCTGTATCTTCATAAAAACCCTTACGTCGAAAAGCTGGCACCGAAGGAGCAGATGGACTATTTCCGCTTTTATCTCGAACCTGTTGTGATGCATATGCGGGCAGCGGATTCCCTTAAAAATATCGTGATCACGGGAGCGCAGGTGAACGCAGATCAGGACACCTTCCGAAAGATGCGAAGCGGCGTTGACGACAAGTTTACGGCTCTGAATAAGGAGTTTGCCGCCCTGCCAGCGGCCCAGCAGGCTGATTCGGCGGTACGCGCCGGTTTCATCGATAGGGAAAAAGCGATTATGGATGAGCTGTATGCTGTGCATCTGGCGTTTGCGCGGCAGCACCCCACGTCTTACCTCAGCCTGATCAGCCTGTCTTTTGTGGCCGGCCAGGAAAAGTTCTCTGCCGCTGCGGCCGAGGTATATGCAGGTATATCCGAACAGCTCAAACAGTACCCGCTGGCTGCGGAGATCCCCCTGCAGCTGGAATCGGCTGTAAAAACCAAAGTCGGGCAGCTGGCTCCGGATATGGAGCTTCTGACCCCGGGGGGCAAAACAATGAAAGTCTATGATTTCCGCGGCAAATACCTGCTGCTGGATTTCTGGGCGAGCTGGTGCGGGCCCTGCCGGGAAGAAAACCCCAACCTTGTGGCACTATACGACAAATACAGGTCACAGGGTTTTGAGATACTGGGGGTGTCGCTCGACCGGGCAGCACAGCAGCAGCAGTGGATAAAAGCGATAGCGGATGATGGGCTCCGTTGGCCACAGGTCTCCGATCTCAAAGGCTTGGATAGCCATGCCGCCAAGCTGTATGGCATCAATGCGATTCCAGCAAGTTTCCTCCTCGACCCTGAGGGCAGGATCGTCGCACGCAACCTACGGGGCAAGGGACTGGAAGATCAGCTGCGGAAGATTTTCGCCAAGGCGACGGATTAACTGTAATTAGCGGTAGGCTATAGGCTCCAGCTTGCGGATTCCTTCGGTCTCTATCTGAACCAGCGCCGGCGTAATGATCTGCTTTCCTGATGTTGGCAACAATGTTTTGCCTTCAAATTGCCATTGCCTGTTTTTGGCCAGCAAAAAGTCCAGCCGCTGTCGGCTGTTGAGGCCGCTGAGCGTGTAGTAGTTATTATGCTCGCCTTCCTTGCCGTTGATCTGGCGGAAGCAGCCTTTAATCTGGACACCATGCTGTTGCTCGTACTGCCGGATGAAAGAGGCATCAGCTGCCTCCAGTACGCGCAGCTCGTCTTTGGGACAACAGACAGATCCATAGCTTTCGGTGCGATAGACCAGTATTTTATCTTTCGGAATCTTTGGTACAGCGTAGTGCAGCTGCGGCTGCCCTTCGCCCGTCAGGTGATAGCGGTCCACGGTGGCCTTCCCGTCCTCGCGCTTGACGTAGTAGTAATAATTGCTGACAGCAGGCTCCAGTGTGATGCCCTGCTTTTCCGCATCCTTGGCGACCTGTTCATAGGCTTCGTAGTCGGGCATCACCAGAATGAACTCCCGGAGCTCGGGATAGAACCCTTCCGCATTTTCAAACAGCTCGCGTGGCAGCCTCGCGGCAACAAAAAACACCGCCATGCTATCGGGATGGAAATCGACGGCGCGGTCAATCAGGTAGGTACCGTCTTTTTCTGTACAATCGGAATCTTCTATCATCACCGCCTCATGGTATACCGGTTTCAGCCAGGCCGGACGCGGCTTATTCTCGATGGTGGCGGACTGCTGTGCCGGTGTATCCGCACAGGTTCTGACTAATGTCAGGATCAGAACTGCAGCGCAATAAATAAGTTTAAACATATGCAATCGTCTTATACTATGTATCCAATCTGTAAATATACTCCTCGATTTCGGATTGTCGGGCATTCGCATAGCCCTTGTCGTTGCCTATTTTGACAAAGCCACAATGTTCCAGCACCTTTTGCGAAGCCCGGTTATCGAAGGCAACCCGTCCAAAAATAGGCCGCACCGTCTCCAGCGCCAAAAGTGTACGCAATGCCTGTGTCGCTATACCACGTCCCCAGAACCTGCGGTCAATCCAATAGGTGATCTCATGGTCGCCTTCCATGACAAACTTTGCGATACTGCCAGCAATCGTTCCGTCAATAAGAATAGTCTGATTATTTACGCTGGGTTCGTTGAGCAGACGGCTGTACTTAGCCAGATAGGCAGCCTTGTCCGCCGGATCAGCCGAAGTAAAAGCAGCCAGGTAATTGGATTCTTTGTCGAGCTGGAATGTAAAGAGCGTCTCCAGGTCCTCAACTGTGGTCGGCCTCAGCGCGAGCCGGAACGATGCGTTGTTCATGATCGTGATTTAGTAGGTTTGTGTCCCAAAGATAGACAAAATGTGACCTTGATAGGCAATGACAACACAAAAAAAGGCTTTTCCTGCGGAAAAACCTTTTTTGTTTCATACGGCAGCTATCGCCCGGATAACCTTATTTCATTTTTTCCTTTACACTTTTACAGTGGTCGAGATGGCTGCGCAAGGTCGGCAACGTTTTGTCGACAAAAGCTTTCAAATCAGCATCTGCGAGGTTTTTACTGGCATCCTCAAACAGTTTGATATCTTTCTCGTGATCTTTTATCATCTCATCGATATAAGCTTTGTCAAAGTCAGCTCCCGATTTTTTCGAAAGATCGTCTTTGACTTTCTGCTGTTCGCTGCTTACCGCGGCGGGCAGTGTGATGTTTTTGGACTGCGCAAGCGTTTTGAGCTCGTCGTTGGCTTTGGAATGATCTTTTACCATCATCTCACCAAAGGCTTTGACGTCGGCGTGTTGCGCTTTCTGCTGTGCCAGTTCACCTAACTCCACTTCGGCCATGCCGCCGTTTGCGGCCTCGGTCACAAATTTGGCATCGGATTCATTAACAGCCACCGGTGTGCCTGCTACTGGATTGTCGGCGATCTGATCAGGTGCCTTAGATTCGTTGATACTGTCTGCAGTATCTTTACTGTCTTTGGATGCTCCGCCACCACAGCTCTGCATCGCAAAAAGTGATAAGGCAATCGTCAGGGTCAAAAATGTTCTTTTCATTGCTTTGTGAGTTTAGTTTGTAATCTGAACAGCAGTCGGCGTCTGATCGTTCAAAAAAACTTAGATAATATGCCGGACGGGCCGAAACAAGGCAGCCGATCCATGGTCATCCTGTTCAGATCTGCTCAGCATGTCCGCCGAAAAATCCGAGCATGGTTTCCAGTGCCGTTGAGGAATGCATTCTTTCACCATTATCCAAAGACTCTTGAGTAGCGGCTGCCGCACGGCGTCGCATGCTGTCTTCGTAGGCCGCAATGGCATCTTTCAATGTCGCATACCGCGGGTCGCTAAGATGCTCGCTCAGCTCCAACGCATCGAGCATGGCCATGTTGGCACCTTCTCCTGCAAAGGGAGGCATCACATGTGCCGCATCACCGATCAATGTGAGGCTTGGATTGGTTTCCCAATGCTGATCAAGTGGCATATAGTAAATCGGCCGGGGAATAAATGGAACGTCAGCATAAGCAAACAGTTCCTGCCACAACGGGTTCCAGCCTACGTATTCTCGTTTAAACCACTCCAGCACCTGCGTGCTATCCGAAAAATCGAGTCCACTGGCAACCGCCCAGTTTTCATCGGCCTTAAAACTTGCATAAAATCCCAGTTCGCCATCGCCTTTCTGTCCCATTAATATGTTCTGTTTGTTTCCGAATGCCATGATTTTACCGCCTTTGATCAGGGCGTTGATCTGGGGTGCATTCTCTTTGGCGACATGGCCTTCGAGCATAATCACCCCTGAATACATGGGTTTAATGGCAGTCAGATAAGAACGAATTCTGGAATTCGCGCCATCGGCAGCGACAACGAGATCCGCGTAGGCAGAGGTACCGTTTTTGAAATGCAGCAACCAGCCGTCGCCATGTGGCTCCATGGACAGAAAATGACTATCCCATACCACTGTATCGGGCCGTAGCGATTCCAGCAGCATGTTTCGCAGAGGGCCACGGTCGATCTCGGGCCGAAAGTGCTCGTGTCCAAACTTTTCTGCCGGTTTGGTGTCATGATCACTGTACAGCAGCTCCGCTTGCGGATTGAGGATGAGCGTCCGGTCTGCTCCGGGGCGGTAAGTCGTCCGGAACACCTGCAGGAGCCCGGCAGCCCGCAAAGCTGCGAGACCCGAATGCTCATGCATATCGAGGGGCGAGCCCTGGACCCGTGCATGTCGGTTGATATCTCTTTCGTACACGTTGACCTCGGCATCCTGCAGCTGCAGAAGCCTCGCGAGGGTAAGGCCGGCGGGGCCACCGCCGACAATAGCAATTGATTTGTTGTCTATCAGCATGTTGTTTTACATTTACCCTGCAAAATTATGCTCCTTTGAGAACCGATAATAGTACAAATCGGTCGTTTCGGTTTTTGGACAGTTCTTTTGGCGGCACGCCGCAGTATTTTTTGACTTCCTTGATGAAATGGTTCTGATCGGTGTAATTCAGTTCAGGAAACAGTTTTCCCTGAGCGATATGCGCCAGCGATGCTCTGAAGCGCAAAATCGTTGTGTAGGTCTTTAAAGATAATCCCAGCTGTTTGGTAAAATAACGGTTGATCTGCCGGCTGCTCCAGCCCACGGCATCGGAGAGCTGCTGCACGCTCATTTCTCCTTTGGAAGAATAGATCAGCTCAAATAGCCGGCGCTTACGATCGTCCACGTCGGCAGGAATCAGGGCGCTGATCTTTTGGGTCGCCTTTGCGCAGCATCGTTCAAAATCCGCGATATCCCCGGGCTCAAAACCCCAGAATCCGGGCGGCAGCTCACATGCGCTGTTCAGAAATTCTGCCAGCGGCGTCTGCAGGATATATTCTACAGCAAGCGGTTTAAAACTGATGACAAAGACGGTCATCCCCGGCGGGATATACCGCTGTTCGGGGTAGGTTTCCAGTCCGATAAGGGTTACTTCAAATGGTGCTGCCGGAGAAACCGAAAAAAACAGATCTACGCGGCCGTCGGGGACGACCACCACTTCCTTGGGCTGGTCACCGTCATTACGAAAGGTGCCCAGATTTTCCACAAAATCAGCGATGCTGCTGTCCGGCTCAATAAAGCGGTAAGAGAATTCGGTAGTCATGATCAAGACCAGATTTTCGGACGCATCCTATTTGCGTGGTAAAAGATACAGCCAGACCACACAGGCAATAAAGAGTATAAGCGAGGCCACAAAAGTACTGTAAGCTACCTCTGGATGACCTTCGAGCGCATTGTTGAGCGCCGTATACAGCAGCCAGATCTGTATGAGCAGATTGATCAGCAATACGGCGATCAGCGTGGACATGATCATGTTTTTCTTTTGGGGGTGGGACTGTTCCTGTCCTCGTCTAAATGTACTCATACGGTTTGATCATTAAGTTTTCTGCACGTAAATATCGTCACCTTCAATGGAAACATCAAGTCTATTGAGCGGTCTGGGCGGTGGTCCCTGGAGCACCTCGCCGGTCTTGACATCAAACCAGCCATTGTGGCACGGGCATTCTATTTTCATGGTGCCGGGGCGATAATACACCGCACAGGAAAGGTGAGTGCATTTTTGTTCGTACGAATAAAAGTTACCATCTTCGGTGTGGACCAGTATATAGGGGACCGCGCTGTTTTCGAGCACAAAAGATTTTGTGCCGCCCACGGGAATATCGCTGGTGCTGCAGATCCGCTGTCGTTTCGAAGCCCTTTCCTTTTTGGTGAAGAAGGCCTTTGCTGCGATGGCAGCGTTTCCCAGCACCATCCCGCCCGATACCACTGTTAAGATCCGGGCAAAGTCCCGCCGGCTGACCTCGTTTGATTCTGGCCGGCTGATCGGGAAATCTCTCTTCCAATGTTTATCTTCATTGCTCATAGCAAAAGGGATTAAAATCACATAAACCACTGATTATAGGACACGCAGTTCTGTGCTGCCTTTGGGCATCATCAGGTTGACTTTTGTGTTGACCTTTTCCTCTCCAAAGAGAAAGGTATTAATGGGGGTTGAATTGGGACGCTTGGCCTGTATCTCCTCACGCGTACCATAGAAGAGGGCACCACTGGGGCATACGATGGCACACATGGGCTTCTTGCCCACACTGGTCCGGTCATAACACATATTGCATTTCATCATCAGGTCGTAGGATTCCATCTTTTTCGGCACACCAAAAGGGCAGGCCATCACGCAGTTTGAACAGCCGATGCAGCGCGATGTGTTGGCAGTATGCACCACGCCAAACTCGTCTTTGCTAATCGCATCAGCAGGGCAGACATTGGCACATACGGGGTCCTCGCAATGCATGCAAACCTGCACGGTTGTCTGAATGGTGGTACTGCGGTCCACATAATTGACATGGATCATGGACTCCTGTCCGTTGGTTTCGCATTCGGCACATGCCGCCTCACAGGCTTTACAGCCGATACAGCGCTGCATGTCGACAAAAAATTCTTCCTGTAACTTATAATACTCTGCCATAGTCTTTCCGTTTATAGTGATTTAGATACTTTGATAATCCCGTGCGTCATTGCCAATATATGACTGCGTTCCCAGAGGTTCCAGGCGGCAGGCGCTGACCTTAAACTCAGGGATTTTGGAAATAGGATCCAAAAAACCGCTGGTCAGCTGATTGGCTGACTTTTTCCCCGGCCAGTGATAGGGGATAAACACTGTATCCTCGCGGATGGTCTCCACAATATTGGCCGGAAAAATAGCATTCCCGCGTTTGGTGACTACACGTACGTCTTCATGCTGACTGATCCCCATTGTGTGGGCCAGCACGGGATGTATCTCCAGAAAGGGCTGCGCAAACTGTTTGACCAGCTTGCCGATGCGTCGCGTCTGTGTACCACTGAGATATTGTGAAACCACGCGGCCTGTGGTCAGTATGACCGGAAATTCGGCGTCCGTCGGATCCATGCTGGGATGGTATTGCACCGGATTGAAGTGCGCCCTTCCATCAGGTGTCTTGAATTTGCGGTCCTCCCAGAGCCGTGGTGTGCCGGGATGATCCAGGTCTGGACAGGGCCAGAAGACACCCATGTTCCGTTCTATTTTCTCGTAGGTGATGCCGTAATAGTCGGCTGTACCGCCTTTAGAAGCTATACGGAGCTCGTTAAAGATCGCTTCGCTGCTGGCATAGGAGAATTTGTCGCCTGCACCGAGGCGTCGGGCGATCTCCTGTATAATTTCCGAATCGGGTCGTGCGCCGACGGGTGGGTCGACGACTTTCCGGATCCGCACCACACGCCCTTCGGCAGTCGTCACGGTGCCGTCCTCTTCTTCGTGCAGGGAGCCGGGAAGGATAATGTCACAGTGGCGGATGGTTTCGCTCATAAAAAAATCGATACCCACGTAAAATTCCAGTTTTTCAAGTGCGGCGCGCACATAATTGTTATTGGGCAGCGACACCAGCGGATTAAAACAGATGGATAGGAGTCCTTTTATTTCATCGCGGTGGATCGCTTCGATAATCTCGTATGCAGTGAGCCCCTTGCCCGGAAGGTCTTTTTCATCTATTCCCCAGACCTCAGCAATATACTGGCGGTGTTCGGGATTTTCAATGTCGCGATTACCGGGCAGCTGATCACATTTATGGCCATGTTCGCGTCCGCCCTGTCCATTACCCTGCCCGGTAATGGTGCCATAACCGCAGTAGGGGCGTCCGATCCGGCCCGAAGCCAGTACGATATTGATGCAGCTCAGCACATTTTCGACCCCCTTGGTATGGTGTTCGATACCGCGGGCATGCAACAGAAAGGAGGTGGAAGCTTTGCCCCAGAGCTTTGCAGCGGCTTCTATTTTTTCCTTTTTTGCACCGGTGACTTCTTCGGCCCATTCGAGGCTATAGTCCCTGACCGCCGCGATAGCATCCTCAAATCCGGAAGTATGGTTGGCAATAAACTCGTGGTCCAGCATATCGTGCTGAACCATATAGTTAAGAATCGCGCCAAACAGTGCCGAGTCGGTTCCCGGTCTGATATCTAGATGGATATCTGCTGTGCGCGCCAGGGGTATCTGCCGCGGATCGACCACAATGATCTTGGCACCGTTGTCACGGGCCTGCCACAGCCAATAGGTCAGTGTAGGAAACGTTTCGGAGACATTGGCGCCTGTAACGATGATCACCTCAGCATGGGCAAGATCCGTATAGTTGTTGGACGTACGGTCAAGGCCAAACGCCTTCTTGTTGCCAGCACCCGCCGATACCATGCATAGACGGCCATTGTAATCCAGATTTTTGGTTTTTAAAGCGACACGGGCAAACTTGCCCATCATGTAGGATTTCTCGTTGGTCAGGGATACGCCCGAAAGAACAGCAAAGGCATCATGGCCATACTTCTCCTGAATCCGTTTGATTTCGGATACGGTTCTGTCCATGGCCTCGTCCCATGCGACCGGCAGATATCCTTTTCCGGGGGTATTGACCAGAGGACTGGTCAGCCGGTCGGGATGATTGTCCTGTAAATAACGTTGCACGCCCTTGGGACATAACCTTCCCTCATTGAAAGGAAACTCCATCCAAGGTTCAAATCCAACCACTTTATTATTTTTGGCCAGCAACTTTATCCCGCATTGCATACCGCAGAAGCAGCAGTGGGTTTCGACAATTCTATCCGGCTCGTCTCTGCCCGGAGTGCCCTCAGGATCCGGAAAATGTAAGTGCGGACCAAACTGCGCAATGATCTGTTCTACGGGTATGGGTAATTTTGCCATTTAATTCTTTTATTTAAGGTATCAACTACAGATTATCCAAAAAATTCACCGGCTTCTTTGCGGGCTTTATAATGCGCGATGGCGAGAAGATCCCGCTTTCCTTCGGGACTATAATCCAGGATAGAGTCTCCCTCAGCATTATCAAGGTTGAAACCCGTCTGTTTTGTGATTTTTTTGAGATCTTCGACATGCAATTTTGTTGTATACTCCTTGCCGGTAAACTTGCAGTGCTGCATGCCCTTTTTACGTCCGGCTTCCTTATAGATATGAGCACCAATCTGGGCCGGGCGCTGGATGATATGGAAAAACTTTCCGAAAGGCATCCAGACGAGAAAGACGATCACAAAAAAAGCATGGGTAACGGCCATAAATTCGTAAGCCTTTCCATGCATAAATTCATAATCCAAAGTCAGCCCCAGACCCGTCAAAGAAACGAGAATCAGCAGCAGCAGGGGCAGGATATCGCCTTCAAAAGTCTGCGTGGCAATCAGTCCCGGATCCTTTAACCGTTTTTGCAGAAAATAAGTGGCTCCGATGATCACCAGAATCGAGCACCAGTTGAGCGCCCCGAAGGTCAGGAAGCCCATGACTGACTTTACCGGAAAATTCATCACGGCAAATCCAAAGAAATGCGCGGTATAAATTTTGGGGGCAGCGGGATCCAAACCTGACGCGGGGACAAGTGTAAAATGTATCCAGCCAAAGGTAAGAGGGATCGTGATACAAAAGGCTAAAATACAGCCGATGGCCATCATCAGATGGGCAAAGCCTCGGGACTGGCCTCTACGGATAATAAAGCGCTGAAAAACGATGTTCTGTACAAAATCTTTGACCGTGTATCCCAAAAAACGGAGTCCTTCCGCCGAAAACAGGATCTTTAGGCTGCTCTTGAAATAAACACGGGTGGGGGGACGCTGTATCCAGACGGTGTAACGATAGACAATTCCAAAAACGGCAAACAGTGTACCGAATAGATAGGCCACCAAAGCTGCATCAAAATTCTGCAGCCTGCGCGATCCAACCAGGATCATCCCGAGCGTCAAAAGGGTCGCAGCACTGGCTATAACAAAGGCTTTTAGGTCTACAAGCTTCAACATAGAAATCTATTAGTCTATTTTTATAACAGTAGAGATTTTAAATTGTTTGCTCAGTATAATCAGCTAAACTTTACGGCCCAAAAATACCTTCAACAGCTGTCTGACAAAGCCAGTCATCACGGCGGTCCAGGCAAATAGGGCGAGGTAGATGAAACCATTGGGGATAAATTTCAGAAAGGCAATATCAAGGGCTTCACTGAGCCGGAAAGTACTGACGACATACATGCCCAGCGGGAATACCATCGCCCAGTAGGTGGGGTCATAACCGGCGGCCGTTGTAGGCACCTTCACTTTTTTGACGATATGCCGCCAGGCTCCCAATAGGACCAACAAAGGGATCCACCAGGTGCCGGCAGCCCAGAATAACAGCACAAACCCTTTTAAAAACGGCCGGATTTCGACCAGGAAAGTAAATTGCTTTTCATGGAGGATCAGCATGGATCCGGCAAGCGTGGATATGGCTGTGGCCCCCATATTGATCCAGTATGGAGCACCAAGTTCCATCGCATTTAAGGGGAAGAAGGAAATCCGGTAAATGATCAGAGACATCAGATACAAATAGAAGATACAACCCACAGAAAATAGACAGGCCGCAATGAACAGGTAGATCTCAGCAGCGTCGCCCAGACCATCCGACACAAAAGAGATGAGTACAGATATGGCCTGAATGGAAACGATAATGACAAGCCAGGTCCCGTTGATGCCTTCTTTCAACGGTTTTTTATCATCCGTCACCGTCAGATTGTAGAAAAAACCGTAAATCGTAAAAGCCCATATCACGGCAGCCAGAATCAGCAATGCCGTAGCCAGGCCGCTCATGCCTTCAAAAAGGATAACCTGGTTGCCCATAATGCACAAAGCCGCGATAAGCGTAAAAAATCCGGGTCCGCGTTGATAATTTTTGAAATCCGCTACCATATCGGGCCAGTAACGGATCATCCGATAGAGATTGGCGGCAAATAATGTGAGTAAAAACAGGATATTGAGATAAAAAAGTACCCTGCCGAGGACGGAAAATCCTTCCAGAAGACAGGCAATGGAAATAATTCCTGTGGCCATGACCATGGCAAAGTACCCCGGCAGCAGGACTTTGATCCGTTTTTGAAGTGCATTCATCGGCTTATATGGTTTTCTGCATATTGTTAAGCCTTGGCTGTATCACATTCGATGCAACCAAAGACGTTGATAGCTTAACAATCAAAAGCACTGCTGTGTTTTAGCGGAGAGACATTAGTTGACACAAGGCTGCTGCTGGGCGAATCAGCTAGCCTGGTCTGACGCTTAGAACCAGTTATCCTGCAATACTGGCAGAAAAGGAAATGGAAACGGAGCACAGGTCTGAAGCTAAAAACTGGTATCCTGCTGCGCCTGAGAGCGAATAGGATAAGTGATTTATAATCAGTTAGACCAGTGGATGATCCTCAGGGCGGCAGTCTAAAAACGGTAACCAAAAGACAGGGCTGTGCGGATCCCGGCAAATGGTCCGCTCGTACGGAGGGTCACCCCCTCAGCGCTGACTTCTTTTTGGAGATCGATGACGTCGATGTCAAAGTCATCCAGCTGTTTCTGCACCTCGCGCTGTTCGTCCGCATTGAGCGGCGTCCTGCCCTCAAACGTCCCCTTGTTAAAACCATAGCTGGGACCGATGATACGACAGTCGAGATAAATATCTTCGCCGAGGCGCCACTGGCTACCGATGGCTACACCGGCAGTAAAGGCATTCAATGCGCCCGATATGGCGACTTCTTTCTGGTAGTTCGACTGGTCGACCGAAAGTACTGTACTCAGCGTATAGTTGGAATATTTGACAAAAGGAGCGACGTAGAATCCCCGCAGTGCTTCTTTGTCGCCCAGGTAAAACCGGACCTCGGGCGTAAACGAAAAAGCCCCGAGTTTGGCGCCGCCTAGGATATCGTACTCGTCATCAACTGCAGACTCCCATAGTGAACGAAAGGGTAGTCCGGATTTGGGCCGAAGGCTTAGTGTACCGCTCAGTGAAATGCGGTCCTGAAGGGCTCTTTCATATTCAAGCGCCACATTGCCAGCCGTCAGCGGCAGAAGATTCAGTTTGACCAAATTGGATTTCTCCTGCGCCTTCAATGCCGTTGCTGCGAACAAGCCAAGCGAAAGCAGGATAAGGTGATGTTGTTTCATAGTCGATGCTGTGTACAGGAACCAAATATATCGGATTATCTGCTGACATCCAATGAAATTATACAATTTGTTAAATTCTCTCATATTCATAAAATTACCGTTCAGAAGGGCTTATCGCCCCTTAAACAAACGTCCCTTGGGGCGATTTGGTTGGATCAGCGTACGTTAATATCACTGGCTTGTTAAAAAAGATAACCGGAATTTATCAATTGAACAAAATTTGTCTATTTTAAACCCATGATACTGCGCGAAGTAACCCCTTTGTCGGAAAAAGATTGTTTCATGGTGTTTGCCAGAGAAAAATCCTGTTTTGATTTTCCGATCCATGTGCATTCGGAATTTGAGCTGAACTTTATCGAGAACGCTGCAGGGGCGCAGCGGATTGTCGGTGACAGCATAGAAGAGATCGACCACATGGAATTGACTCTGATCGCCAACGCTAACCTCGAGCATGGCTGGTTTGATCACAACTGCCGCTCCCAGCAAATTTCGGAAATCACCATTCAGTTCCAGCCGGATCTGCTTGGCGAAACACTACTCAACAAAAATCAATTTCGATCCATACGTCAACTGTTTGAAAAAGCAGCCTATGGGGTGACATTCAGCAAAGGTACCATTGCGGGAGTATGTGCAGATATTAAGAAACTGAGCAAAGAGAAAGATGGCTTCCACTCGGTCATAGGACTCTATGACCTGCTCTATAAGCTGTCCCTTGACGACGATATGAGGGAGCTCTGCAGTCGTTCCTTCCACAGTAGTATCAGACGCCATGACAGCAGGCGTGTCGAAAAGGTACTGCAATATCTCTCCCGGAATTACCATGGCGAGGTCTCGTTGAGCGAAGCTGCGGATCTGATCGGAATGACGGAAGTATCGCTAAGCCGGTTCCTGAAACAGCGGACGGGCAGAACCTTTATCGATACCTTAAACGATATCCGGCTCGGGCATGCCAGCCGCCTCCTTGTCGACACAACCCACAATGTTGCGGAAGTAGCACTGCTCTCCGGCTTCAATAACCTTTCTAACTTTAACCGCATTTTTATGAAGAAAAAAGGAACGACGCCCACCGCATTCCGGGATAAATACCGCAATTCGAAATTCTATTTATAGGCTACGGTAATGCCAGAGTTAAAATAATACAGTATACAAACACACCATACAAATCCTGTATCACGATTATTGGTTGTAATTCCATAAGGATAAGATAAAAAAGTATTAATCACGAGACGACATTCTCCCTAGTTTTGGTTTTAGATAAAGCAATTTAAATAACCAATTTTAAGGGAACTCAAAATGATCAAGAAAATCTTTTATGCCTGTATGGTCGCCGGACTGACACCAATGGTCACTTTTGCCCAGAAGGCACAGCTCTCCGGAAGGGTGTTTAACCAGCAGACCAACGGGGCAATAGCTGGGGCGACAGTGCGTACCGGAGCCGGCCAGTCTACGCTCACAGATGCAAATGGCAACTACAGGCTAGAGGTCAGCGTCGGGGACAACCTCTATGTTTCTTTTCTCGGGATGGAAACACGAACACATAAAATCACTGGCCAGCAATCGCTTAATATTTACCTGATCCCAAAAGCAGATGTACTTGATGAGGTCGTGGTCGTCGGCTATGGCAAGGTTAAAAAAAGAGATCTTTCAGGGGCGGTGAGCCAGGTAAAAGCAGGGGATATTCTGGCCGGAAATCCGGCGCCCAGTATCAATCAGGCGCTGCAGGGGAGAATGGCGGGTGTCAGTGTCAACCAAAACGACGGTGCTCCGGGCGCTGGAGTATCCATTACCATCCGCGGTACCAATTCCTTTTCGACTAACTCACAGCCTCTTTATATTGTGGATGGAATACCTTATGACATGGCATCTACACCAAGCAGCAGCGCCAACGAAAACAACAATCAGACCGCCAACGCCCTGGCGTCAATCAATCCCAACGACATTGAGTCTATTGAAGTGCTGAAAGATGCTTCGGCTACAGCGATATATGGATCCAGAGGAGCAAACGGTGTTGTCCTCATTACGACAAAAAGAGGAGAAAACGGAAATGAAAAAGTAGAACTGAATGCCAACTTTGGTCTGGCTACGCTTGGCCGGCGAGTCAGTATGCTTAAACCTTTTGATTACGCAAATTACATTAACGAACAGGCTGTCAATAGCAAATATTATGAAGGAGTAGATTATCAGATATTACCTTACCCCGGTACTTGGAATTACCCCACCATAAATGGTCAGCCTGTAACTTCCTCGGGAAAGTACCAGCCGGCACCGGAGGATTTCCTGAATCAGGGCATCAGAACGGATCAGTACGGCAATCAGACGTTAGTCCAGGGAGCTGACTGGCAGGATGAAATCTACCAGAATAGCTTTTCTCAGGAATATAATCTCAGCGTTTCGGGCGGGAGTGAAAAGGGATGGCACATGTTTTCCGGAAACTTTCTGAACCAGGGAGGTATCATCAAAAACTCCGACTATCAACGGGTGGCACTGCGGACCAACATCGGGCGGAAGGTCAGATCGTGGCTCGAACTGGGCGCCAATATCAATTACACCAATGGACTTACCAACTTCGCAAAATCCAATGCATATGATTACGGCATCATTCGCTCAGCGCTGATATTCCCGGTAACATATGGGCCGGATATGAGCACGATAGAATCTGATCAGCTGAACTGGCTCGCCTCCAACCCGGGGGTATATGTCAATACGGCTAAGGACCAGCTCAGAGCAAACAATGTATTTAGCTCTTCCTATGCAAGCGTTAAGCTGTTGCCCTATTTGACTTTCCGTCAAAACCTCGGCTTCGGCTACTCGAATAATAACCGGAACACCTATTATAACCGGAATACACAGGAGGGTAGAGCTCCTAAAAATGGCAGTGAGGGACAGAGCGACAACTGGTATCAGAGCCTTACCAGTGAATCGTTGCTGACATTTGACAAGACGTTCAGGCAGGACCATAGCCTGAACCTGGTGACGGGCTTTACGTACGAACAGGCCAATTACGCCTCCAAATCAATGACAGCAACCAATTTTCCAAATGATATTACTGGAGAATTTGACATGTCCGCGGGTCTCAACCCCGGTCCCCTTGTCAGCAATCGCGGACGCACGCAGCTGGCCTCGGTACTGGCGCGGGCCAACTATTCGTATAAAGGGAAATATATTGCTACCGCTTCTTTCCGCCGAGATGGATCCAGCCGGCTCACTGTAGGTCAGAAATTTGCAAATTTCCTTTCCGGAGCATTGGCATGGCGGCTTTCGGAAGAGCAATTTGTCAGAAATCTCAACATTTTCAACGACCTGAAACTGCGGGCCAGTTACGGACGTACCGGTAATCAGGGGGTGAATGCCTATCAGACACGCGCTTATCTCGCAGTGGCAAATTATCCACTCGGTGGAGCCTTGAGCAGCGGCTTTGCCGAGGTGGACTGGCGTGGTGCGCTCAACAAAAACCTGAAATGGGAAACAACCGACCAATACAACCTGGGACTGGATATGGCTTTCTTAAACAACCGAATCCAATTCACAATCGATGCTTACTACAAAAAGACCAATGACCTGCTGCAGAATGTAAATATCGCTTCCAGCAACGGAATGCGTACACAATGGGTCAACTCGGGATATGTAACCAACAAAGGTCTTGAGCTTACCGGAAAATTTGTTGCCATTGACCGTGAAAACTTTAAATGGAACATAGACGCCAACATTTCGTTCAACCGCAATGCCATTGGCGGACTTGCTGCCGACCGCTTTGCAGAAAGGCTGTGGTATAACGCGGATAATATCTTCATCCAGCGTAACGGTGTGCCAATCGGTGCGATATTCGGGTACGTGGAAGACGGTTTTTACGATAACGAGGCCGAAGTGCGTGCTGATGCTACTTATGCCAATGCGAGTGATGCCCTGGTACGTTCAAAAATCGGTGAGATCAAATACCGTGATCTGAACGCGGACGGACAATTGACAACCAGCGACCGCACGATTATCGGCAATACCAATCCGGACTTTGTATTTGGTCTGACCAACAATTTTAAATTTCGCGAATTCACATTGGGATTCTTCTGGCAGGGCTCTGTTGGCAACGATATCTTTAACGGTAACCTGATCGATATGAAAATGGCCAATATCGGAAACATCACACAGGACATCTATGACGCACGGTGGACAGAAACCAATAAGCAGCAGGCACTTTGGCCAAAAGCGGTATCAACTTACAACCGTACGATGTTAACCTCAGACCGATATGTCGAAAATGGGTCGTATCTACGCCTCAAGAATATCAATCTCGGCTATACATTCAAAAATCCGTTCAAAGGACTTCATGGGCTTTACGTATATGCCAGTGCTACCAATCTGCTGACCATCACGGATTACAGCTGGTTTGACCCAGATGTCAATGCTTTCGGTGGCGACGCCTCCCGCAAAGGTGTTGATATTTATTCATATCCAAGCAGCAGAACATTCTCCCTGGGGTTTAAAGCAGAATTTTAACAGAACCTAAATGCATGTATTATGACGACTAAAAACTATAAATTATATCTTAAATACGCCTTGATAGCATCGATTGGGCTTGTAGGCTTGAGTTCGTGCGAAAAGATGCTGGACGAAAAGAAATTTGACTTTGTCGATCCAGAGGATATCCCTGATTCGGACGAAGGAGTCAATCAATGGGTCGTAGGAACCTATAGCAAGCTGTTGGACGATATGTTCCGGTGGAGCCTGTTTCCGCCGGCGCTCGAATTTGACTGTGACTATATGACGGGGCCTGACTGGTCATTTGGATCACTCGGCGCAGGCAACTTTCAGAACAATGAATACACCACGGCAATGTGGGAAAAACCGTATGCGATTATCCACCGGGCCAATCTCGCACTGGAAAACATAGAGCCCATGAGCAAAGCATCCGAAGCAGTCAAGAAAAACGGGATGGGGGAACTCTATTTCCTGAAAGCTTATTCGTATTTTTTGCTGGTGCGCGCCTTTGGTGAGGTCCCTATACGCACTGCTTCGGTCAATTCGGGTGCAGATCTCAATCAGCCCCGGCAGCCCATCGCCAGGGTCTATGCGCATATCATCGAACTGTTGACCAAGGCCGAGACAATGCTCTATAAAAACACCGACAGCGGCTATCAGGAAGGCCGTGTGTCTGCCGGTGCAGCAGCCTCATTGTTGGCCAAAGTATATGTCACAATGGCCTCAGCGTCCTTACAATCCGGAAATGTAACCGTAAGAGGTGGACAGCCCTACAGTATGAACGGAAGCGAAAAGGTATACACCAACCCAGTTTCATTTACCGTATCCAAAAAACAGGTCGCTGGCTATGAAAGTTTTAGTGCCAAGGAGTATTTTGAGAAAGCCCGGGACAAAGCCCTTCAGGTCATCAACGGCGAGTATGGAAACTACGGTCTACTGAGCTATGACAACTTGTGGTCGCGTTCCCACAAGAACAAGACTGAACATATCTGGACCTTACAGTCCATGTCGGCGGATCAAAAATACGGCGTCACGTTTTCACAGGGCTATAACGGGACTTACAATGACCAGGGCTACATACAAACGGGACTATGGTGGGGCATGCGTGACCATTGGTATAAGCTCTTCGAAAGCAAAGATCTACGTATCGTCAAAGGGGTGATGCATCGCTGGATCAGACAAGGAGATGACTCTGGCTGGGGCGGGGGGTCTTACTATCCAAACAACGAGGAATATACGAAAAAAGCGAAGGGTTATACCGACGAAAATGGCAAGTGGGTACCGCCGGTCGCGCCATTTAATGACGGGGCTCAGTACCGTAGTGAGAAATCGCCGGCGTTTTTGGCGTTCCTAACGAAATATAGTGATGTCAGTAACAACAAACTCGAACGAACCGATGCCCCCTGGTATTTCTTACGCTATGCGGATGTGTTGCTAATTTATGCCGAAGCGGCCAATGAGGCAGACAACAGTACTGCAGCACGTACATTGGCATTGGCAAAGCTCAACCAGGTCCGCGGGCGGAGCAATGCCTCGCCCCGTCGGCTTACAGGTGATGGCAATATCGACAGCCAAAGTGCGTTCCGCTCCGCAGTACTGGAAGAAAGAGCCATGGAATTCGCACTTGAAGGCGACCGGCGTTGGGATTTGATCCGCTGGGGGATTTACCTCGATGTCATGAATAGGATTGGGGGAACAGATGAAGTGGGGGTCGTCAAAATACGGTCCGAGAAACATTTGCTGTACCCTATACCAAATTCAGAAGTGGGGGTCAATACGACGATCACCACCAACAACCCGGGATGGAATTAATGTACACCTAAATTAAATTCACATGAAAATCTACAATCGCTCTTTATTATATCTGCTGGTATGTGCTGGCCTTGCTGGCACAACGGTGGCCTGTCAGAAAGATATTGCCAACTATAACAACACATACGATGACCAGTTGACCTCGAATGGTCCTCCGGTCATTGAAAAAATTTCCACTGCGGGCGACCTGAACGTGTCCATCAGCAGCGGAGCATTGACCGACATGATAGTTTTGCAGGGAAGCAACCTTGCGGAAGTCAAGTCCATAAAATTTAACGATGTCGAGGTCGATCTGTCGACGGTATACGCGGTGAGGTCCCGTATCACCTTACCGATACCCCGGGTTGTACCGACAACGGTCAACAACAAGCTTGCGCTGGTGACGGCCAAAGGAAGTACTGAATTTCCGTTTGAAGTCAGAATCCCCAACTTGGTCGTTGAGGGGCTTTACAACGAGTTTGTGGCAGCGGGGGATACAGCAGTCCTCGTCGGTAAATACCTGGATCTTTATAAGCTGGATACGGCCAATGGTAAATTTGTGATCGACAACAAGGAGCTAAAGCCCCTGCGCAGTGTTGCTGATTCCATCTACTTTGTGATCCCTGCCGGGACAGCAGATGGTGCCGTACTCTCGGTTTCGAGCCCCCTGGTGGCAGTGCCTAAGCAGATCAGATTTCGTGAAAAAGGACTGTCCATGCTGGACATCAAGTCCCTTTCGGACTATGTCACGGATGGTAAAGCCAGCGGCGATCCTAAACTGCTGCCGGGCTTTGACCGTTTCCTGCGCGTGCGCCGATCGTTCGATGCCTGGTCCTGGAACGGCATTTTCTGGTCTGGCTTTGATCTGAATGATGCCGCGATACTGGCCAATCCTAAAGATTACTATGTCAAATTTGAGATCAACACCAAAAGTACGGCTTCTATCAGTCAGGGGAATTTTATCTTGGGCGGGGACAGGCAGGAGACACGTTACAACCCAGCCGAGAATGGTGCCCTGAATACGTACGGCCAATGGAAGACCATGCGGATCGATCTGACCGAATTTTATAAAGATGCCTCTCAGAGCAACGGGACTTATCTTAAAGCAGGATGGAATGCTTTCGTATTTTCTTACCAGCCTACTGTGGATGTCAATGACGACTTCAGTGTGTGTAATTTCCGGATCGTAAAAAAATAGGAGGTTACAGTTGAAAAAGTGTTTGTATGGTAGTCTGCTAATGTTGACCTTGTTGCTATCTGCTTCATGCCGAACTACATTGATCAGTCCGCAATCTGATGCCAGAACCGTCGTAGCCCGACACGGTCAGCTCCGCGTGTCGGGCACAGCACTTGTCGATGCGCGCTCCGATACAGTGACCGTCCACGGTGTAAGCCTGGGCTGGCACAACTGGTGGCCGCGGTTTTATAATGCACAGACCATCCGCTGGCTTAAAAAGGACTGGAATATTGAGGTTGTGAGAGCTGCTATTGGTGTAGAGCCTGACCAGGGCTACTTGCAAAATCCAGAGACAGCGCTAAAAAGCTTATACGCGGTGGTAGATGCAGCAATAGCAGCGGGAGTATACGTTATCGTGGATTGGCACGCACACCAACTACATCCGCAGCAGGCAAAGGAATTTTTTCGACTTGTGGCACAGAAGTACGGGACGTACCCGAATGTCATTTATGAGATTTTTAATGAGCCCGTGAATACCACTTGGGTGGAAATTCAGGCTTATGCTCAAGAGGTGATCCCCGCCATTCGGGCGATCGACCCAGACAATATTATTTTGGTCGGATGCCCGAATTGGGATCAGGATATTCACCTTGTTGCTGACAAGCCGTTAGAGGGGTTTAGCAACCTGATGTATACGGTACACTTCTATGCAGGCACACATAAGCAGTTTCTTCGCGAACGTACGGAATATGCACTTGGTAAAGGTATTCCAATTTTTGTGTCGGAATGCGCAGGGATGAATGCCGATGGTGATGGGTCGATCGATTGGACTGAATGGGAAACTTGGAAAAAATGGATGGCCCGACATAAACTCAGCTGGATTGCCTGGTCTATAGCGGACAAAAATGAAAGCTGTTCCATGATTACTGATCAGCAAGCGCCTGCAAGTGGCTGGTCTCAGAGCCAGCTTAAACCCTGGGGAAAAATGGTAAGACAAGATTTAAAAACGATCAATAAATGAATAAGTATATAAAAACTGTACTATTGATGATGCTATGCGGATTTACTTTTCTACCCAGTATCCATGCGCAGAAACAGTCTCAAAATAATTTATCAAACAACTTTGGCGTGGACTGGAAATTTCATGCCGGCGAAGGTAGGGACAGCAGCTGGAGTAGAATAGACTATCAGGATAATCATTGGGCCAACGTAGTATCCAATAAACTACTCAAAGAACAAGGACAAAAATTGGATCAGGGCTTTGGCTGGTACCGTAAGAAACTGAGCTTTCCAGCTCAACTACAGCAGAAAATTGCCGAGGCTGAAGGTATCAGGATTGACCTTGGTAAATTTGCAGCCTGTGAGGAGATCTACGTCAACGGAACCTTAGTCGGTAAAACCGGAGAATTTCCGCAGAATTTTGCCGGTTATTTTGATCATGAACGCAGGTATTTTGTACCGCTCGAAGCGCTTGACCTTAAGGGCGAAAACCTGATTGCTATTAAATTTTTTGATGGATGGAGCTCCGCTGGTGGTTTTTTGAATGGCACTGTGATGAAGGTAGAGCCGGCTTCGACAGTGGATAAGCTGATGCTTAAAATCAATGTCCAGGATGAAGACTATATTTTTCTAGGAAGCGATAGTATCGCAATTGCGCCGACAATTGCTAATAGCGGAAAAAAAGCATTGCATGCGACATTGAAAATCTTTCTGACAACGGATGATGGAGCGGTGGTCCAATCTCATGAACTGAAAGTCGATATTCCAGGAAAGGGTGCTGCCCGGCCGGGTATATTCGGACTGAAGAATGCAAAACCGGGATTTTATCATTATAAAGTTAGTTTGAATCTGGACGGAGGACAAAAATTGGAAGAGCAGGTGAATGTAGGTTATGAACCTGAAAAAATTGTTTCTCCCAATGATGAAAAGGCAGATTTTGATAAATTTTGGCAAGCGAATAAAGCGCAGCTTGCTCGTATACAGCCCGATTATCAATTGATGCTGATTCCGGAGCAGTCCAAACTGGATTACGAGATGTATCATGTGTCGATGCGTTCGCTGGATAATGAACTTATCATGGGGTATTATGCTAAACCTAAAAAGGCAGGAAAGCATCCCGTTATTGTGGAATATATGGGCTACGGATCAAAACCTTATTTCCCAAATCAGTCTTGGGATGGCTTTGCTTATTTTGTGCTGTCCGTTCGGGGACAAGCGTTAAATGAAAAGTCAAATCATTTTGGTACATGGTTCACCTATGGGATAGACAATAAGGATAATTACTACTACCGGGGTGCGTTTATGGATGTGCTGCGTGCATTGGACTTTGTCAGTTCAAGAGATGAAATTGATGGCAACCGAATTGCTGTGCGTGGATCAAGTCAGGGTGGCGCATTGTCGGTCGTTGCGGCATCGCTGGATCCTCGGGTAAAAGCATTAGCTATTGGTATCCCTTTTTTATCGGATTTTCAGGATTACTTCAAAATCGCCCCTTGGCCCAAGTCGGATGTGGCCTATTATTTAAGTCAGCATCCCGAAGTGAGCTGGAAACAAATATACCATACGCTTTCTTATTTTGATATTAAAAATATGGCTTCTCGTATCCGTGTGCCGTTGGTTATGGGGATTGGGGTGCAAGATAATGTATGCCCGCCACATATCAATTTCGCAGCTTATAACCAGGTGAAAAGCGAAAAATCCTGGATGGCCTTTCCCTCGTATGGACATAGCACCGGAAAGGCATTTCATACCGCGGGACTGGACCTATTCCGACGCGTTCTACATGTTGAACAATCAAGATAATAAAAAAAGAACTTACATTATATTTAATTCGAATCATGAGTACATTATTTGAGCAACGTCTAAAAAATGTTGAAGCAGATCACTTTGCCCTATTACAAAGGAAAAACCATCCAGTTAAGGAAAACAATGGCATTTACCAACGGTATAAACATCCTGTCCTTACAGCTGACCATACGCCGGTTTTCTGGCGCTATGATCTCAACGAACAGACCAATCCTTTTTTTATGGAACGCTTTGGTATCAACGGGACATTCAATGCCGGGGCAATTAAATGGGAGGGTAAGTACCTGCTGGTGGTCCGCGTAGAAGGTAACGACCGAAAGTCCTTTTTTGCCATTGCAGAAAGTCCCAACGGTGTAGATCAGTTTAAGTTCTGGGATTATCCGATGGATATTCCGGAAACGGATAATCCGGATACCAATATCTACGACATGCGCCTGACAGCACATGAAGATGGCTGGATCTATGGGATTTTCTGCTCTGAACGCAAAGATCCCGATGCTGCACCGGGCGATCTGTCGGCCGCAGTGGCTGCCGCGGGAATTGTGCGGACCAAAGACCTGAAACATTGGGAAAGGCTGCCCGATCTTCAATCAAAGAGCCAACAACGGAACGTAGTCCTGCATCCCGAATTTGTCAATGGAAGATATGCCTTATACACCCGGCCCCAGGATGGCTTCATTGATACAGGAAGCGGTGGCGGGATCGGATGGGGATTGGTGGATACGATGGAAAACGCCATCGTGGCGGAGGAAAAAATCATCAACCACCGTTATTATCACACGATCAAAGAGCTAAAAAATGGCGAGGGACCGGCGCCCATAAAAACCGCCAAAGGCTGGTTACACCTTGCACATGGCGTACGGGCATGTGCAGCCGGATTACGTTACGTACTTTACGTCTATCTTACCGACCTCAACGCCCCAGAAAGACTGATCGCCGAACCGGCTGGCCACCTGATGGCTCCAATGAATGAAGAGCGTATAGGCGATGTTTCGAACGTGCTCTTCAGCAACGGCTGGATCGCGGATGAGGATGGAACGATATACATCTATTATGCGTCTAGCGACACCCGTATGCATGTTGCAGTGACTTCTGTTGAAAAGTTGCTCGACTACTGTCTGCATACGGCTGAAGACGGCATGCGTTCAAAAAAATCTGTGGCAACGTTGCGGAGTATAATTTCGAATAATTTGAAACTGAAAAATAAGTAAATTTATTGCAAAACGAGAATGATGATAAAAACTGAACATATCAGCCTAAAGGAAAAAATCGGTTATGGATTGGGTGACGCTGCTTCGTCCATGTTCTGGAAATTATTTGGCATGTACCTCATGTTTTTCTATACCGATATATTCGGACTGGAAGCCAAAGTTGTCGGAACGATGTTTTTGGTGACCCGCGTCTGGGATTCCTTATTTGATCCGATTATCGGGATCCTGGCAGATCGCACACAATCTAAGTGGGGCAAATTCAGGCCTTATCTTTTATATGTCGCGGTCCCTTTTGGTGTGATCGGTATTTTCACATTCTACACACCTTCGCTGACGGATAGCGGCAAGCTTGTCTATGCCTATCTTACTTATTCGGTGATGATGATGGTTTACTCGGCGATCAATGTACCTTATGCGTCGCTCCTGGGGGTCATGAGCACCGCTCCGAAGACACGCAGCGTACTGGCTACATTCCGAATGAGCTTTGCCTATCTGGGTAGTTTCGTGACCTTGCTGTTGTTTAATCCGCTGGTCAACTTCTTCAGCGGTCACAACCTCGCAATAGAGGCTCAGCAGAAAGGCTGGGTAATGGCCGTTGCTGTAATTGCGACCTGCTGTGTGATCCTCTTTCTGCTATGCTTTGCATGGACACGTGAACGCGTTCAGCCCGCAACAGATACGCATACAAGCCTAAGACAGGACATCAAAGACCTGCTCAACAATGGTCCTTGGTGGATCCTTCTGGGTGCCGGAGTATCTACCTTGGTCTTTAACTCAATCAGGGATGGGGCAACGCTATATTACTTCAAGTACTACATCCATGAGGAGAACTACGGCGGCATCAGACTGTTCAATATTTCCTTTGTACTAAGCGGCCTCTATCTTGCACTGGGTCAGGCCGCCAATATCATCGGTGTGATACTGGCAGCGCCTCTTAGTAACAGCATCGGCAAGAAAAACACCTTCGTGCTGACCATGCTGGCGGCCACCTTGGGAAGTGTAACATTCTACTGGCTGGACAAAAGTCAGCTATGGGGCATATTCGGGCTGCAGGTGCTGATCAGTATCTGTGCCGGCGCGGTATTCCCGCTGCTGTGGTCAATGTATGCCGACTGTGTGGACTATTCAGAACTGAAAACGGGCAACCGTGCTACAGGTCTTGTGTTCAGCTCCTCGTCCATGAGCCAGAAACTCGGCTGGGCCTTTGGCACCGCTGTAACAGGCTGGCTGCTCGGTTATTTCGGCTTTCAGGCCAACCAGCTGCAGTCTGATGAGACCATCAGCGGCATTAAAATGTTTCTGAGTATATTTCCGGCCGCAGGTACGCTGCTATCGGTGCTCTTTATCAGCTTTTACCCATTGACTGAGAAAAAGATGGAGACAATCACTGAAGAGCTGGACAGCCGCAGGAAATCTTGACAAGCGAAATCAAAACTAGCAAATGAAAGGATTTAAAGAAGAACTTGAAAATAATATCCTCCGCTATTGGATGGAAAATATGATAGATACAGAATACGGGGGCTTTTATGGGCGGATAGATGGACACAACGTGCTCGATAAAAGGGCCGGTAAAGGTGTTGTCATGCATGCCCGGATCCTGTGGACTTTTTCCGCTGCCTACCGCCTCCTCGGAAGGCAGGCATACCGGCAGATGGCCGACAGGGCTTATGTATATCTGCGGGACTTTTTCATGGATAGACAGTACGGCGGTGTCTATTGGGAGCTGGATTACCGTGGGGAGCCCCTCAATCGAAAAAAACAGACGTATGCACAGGGTTTCGCATTATATGGTTTTTCTGAATATTATCGTGCTACGGGTAATACCGAGGCGTTAGAATATGCTAAACAGCAATTTAATATCATCGAGAAATGCAGGGATAACGCACTCGGTGGCTATTGGGAAGCGTTCACCGAGGACTGGCAGCCGATGGCTGATATGCGGCTGAGTGAAAAAGATGCCAACGAAGCCAAAACCATGAACACACATCTGCATATCCTGGAACCTTACACAAATTTACTCAGGATCTGGATCGATCAAAGGCTCATTGAAGCGCAGAGCGAATTGATCACCCTGTTTGTGGACCGAATCTTTGATAAGAGAACCGGACATCTACAGCTATTTTTCGATGGAGACTGGAATGTCAAAGGTGATATACAGTCTTTTGGACACGACATTGAGGCGGCATGGTTACTATTGGAAGCCGCCGAGGTACTGGGCGATCCCCAATTGGCTGAGAAGGTCCGGATGATAGTGCCACAAATAGGAAAGGCCGCACTTGAAGGCATCCTTCCTGATGGCAGCATGGCCTACGAAAGGAATCATAAACACTGGGATCGGGAACGTCACTGGTGGGTACAGGCTGAAGCCGTAGTCGGATTTTCCAATCTAGGCCGACTACTAAGCGACAAATTTTATATGGATAAAGCAGAGGATACATGGGATTATATTGTTTCCAGCATAATCGATAAAAAAGATGGTGAATGGTTCTGGAGCAGGCTCGAAAACGGTGAGGTCAATAAAGCGGATGATAAAGCGGGATTCTGGAAGTGTCCTTATCATAATGGACGGATGTGTATGGAGATGCTTGAAAATTTTGGAAACACACTATGATCGGAAGAATACTACTGTACGGATCGATGCTGATCTTGCAATCGATCCACTATCTGTACGCGCAGCACGCCTTAACTGCCGACAGCAGAGCAACAAAAGGCACAATAGCTTTATATCAATCCCTCAAACTGGCGCAATCGCAGAGATTGATGATTCTGGGCCAGCAAGATGCCCTATGTTATGGACGGTACTGGCGTGGTGACCAGGACCGCAGCGACGTGAAAGAGGTTACAGGGAGCCATCCGGCAATGCTCGGCCTCGATTTTCATGTGCTGACACATAAAGATACAGAGTATCGGAGACTGGAAACAGCTAGATTAGTGCGCACCGTAAAAGATATGTATAAACGTGGTGGTATCATCACTTTTTGCTGGCATATGGCCAATCCGGTAAATGGAGGATCATACGAATGGCAGAGCAATCCACAGCTCGCCGTTAGGGAGATCCTTCCCGGAGGTAAGGCCAATGGGACATATAGGTCATACCTCCGCCGGATGCGTGATTTTTTGCGACGATGTAATGACTCCGGCGGAAAGCCCATTCCAATTATATTCAGACCTTTCCACGAGTTTGACGGGGACTGGTTCTGGTGGGGCAAAGGCCATGCCACTGCTGATGAGTTTATCCAGCTGTGGCGATATACCGTCGATTACCTCAGGAATGATCTAAAGGTACATCAGCTGCTCTTTGCCTATTCGCCGGACTGCCGATTCCAGAATAAAAGTGACTACATGACACATTATCCCGGCGATGATTATGTCGATATCCTGGGCATGGACAACTATTGGGATTTTAGGCCGGATGGAGCTAATGACCCTGCCGCAGCATCGCTTAAAATGAGCATCGTATCAGGGATAGCTCAGGATCGGGGAAAAATTGCGGCCCTCACGGAGACAGGACTGGAACGCATATCGGACCCAGACTGGTTTACACAGGTCTTGCAGCCTATGCTCAGGAAATCGCCATTGGCCTATTTTATGCTTTGGCGCAATGCTGACGATATTCCGGCGCATTACTACGTCCCCACAGCGGACCACCCCGCGGCAGCCGATTTTAAGGCCTTCTGCCGGTCGACAGATATTATTTTATTAAACACGCTAAACACGATATATAAACATGATGATGAAGAGAAATTTCGTTAACAGCTCTCTGCGCCGGATTGGCATGTGCCTGTCCTGGTGGCTATGGGGATTAAGTGCCATGGCACAATTGCCAGCAGATCGTAATGCCACTGCCGAAACACGGGCGCTATACAACAAAATCAATAGCCTCCGGACAAAAGGGATCGCCGTTGGGCATCAGGACGCCCTGGCTTACGGACATGGCTGGTACAGGCAGAATGGGAGAAGCGATGTCAGTGACGTGACAGGAAAATATCCGAAAGTCATAGGCTGGGAGTTAGGCGATATAGAACTGGGGAAAGCTTACAACCTGGATTCCGTCTATTTCGAGGATATGCGCCGTTATATACAGGCCACCCACGAACGGGGCGGAATCACGACAATAAGCTGGCATGGCAACAACATCCTATCTGGTAAAAATGCCTGGGACTGTGCACAGGACAGTGTAGTTCGTTCTATTCTACCAACAGGAAGTAACCATCGGAAATACTTGAGCTGGCTGGATAATGTGGCGCAGTTTCTGTTGAGTCTCAAAGACACACAGGGCCATCTCATTCCTGTTGTGCTTAGACCCTACCATGAACATACCGGTGCATGGTTTTGGTGGGGAGCCAAGCAGTGTACACCCGCGGAATACAGGGCTCTGTGGAAGATGACGGTCGACTATTTTCAGCAAAAGCATAACATCCACCATCTCCTTTACTGCTATTCGCCGTCTGAAACTGACCATGAAGCACATTATCTGGAAAGATATCCGGGCAACGAGTACGTTGATCTAGTGGCTTTCGACTGTTATGTACCCGGTGCCGGCTCCCCGAAAGACATCGAAAAATACAGGTCTGCCATGGCCAAAAACATCGCTATCGTCACAGCATATGCGGATAAATCGGGAAAAATCCCGACAATCGGTGAGACGGGGCTGGAAGCGGTAAAAGATAATGGATACTTTTCGGAAATTGTATATCCCTTGGTTAGAGGCAAAAAGCTCGCCTGGATCCTGTTCTGGCGAAATGCGTATGAAGCCGACAAACCGCAGCACTTTTACGTGCCCTACAAAGGCCATCCAGCAGCTGTGGATTTTAAGAAGTTCGTAAACAAGGCGGATGTATTTTTGTCAAACTAGCATCTTCGAGGCAGCAAGTGGGCTCCCAAAAAAGGACAGGGCGCTAGACAACCCGCCATCGACCGTATCTGCCCCTGCCTTATACCATAACCTTGGATCTGGTCTTCGTCGTCAGTGCCACACCGATTTCGATAATACCGATGATGACATGTGGGAAGTACACTATATCTGCGAAGTCGGACAGCCAGGGTGAGACGGCCAGAAACAAGCCCGAAAGCACATCAAGGACGAGATGCACATTCATGGGAATGATTCTGACCAAGCCCAGCTCGTAGTGGGTTATCGCACTGTATACCAAGGTCAGTATTCCGAGCACCACAAACACGGCTCCCTCGGGCCGATCATTGGCAAGGTGAAATAAAAATGGGCAAAGGATGAGAAAAACGCCTACCAGATAATCCAGGTAGCCGTGAGTCCTGGTGCTGAATATTTTCATAGCTTTTGTCAGTTTAAGTTATGGACGCTTTCCTGATCTGCAGAGCCGGAATATGACCGCTCCCGCGACCAATAAGCCTACGGCCGCTTTTGTGAGCATCGCCTTTCTATTGTATTTCCATTCGGATGAGAGGCCAAGCTCTTTAGGTATATTGGGGATATGTCCACTGCTGAGATCTTTCACAATGCCTTCCAGCACCTGGACGCGGTCGGCGAGCATGAGTGGCAGCCAGCGTCCATAGCTTGACTCGCTGTATTTAAACGCCACGCGCCTGACCATGCCACTGATGCCAGCGGGTGGGACCGACGTACCGAATACGGCAGTCAGATTGGGGCGCTCGACAGACTGCAGGATCTCCACCGTTTTGTCCTGCGGAAGCGGACGCTGCCAGGAATAGCCCCGATGCTCAGCATTGTTTCGCTGTTTGATGGGGTAGGTGGGATCGTTTTTCCGATCGGCATCTATACCCCAGCCTTTGATATGGGCATAGCTATGCTTTCTGTCATGGATAAAATCTTCGGATGTGGTTTGGTCTGTGATCATAATTGACAATATTAAATTTTACATGGATGGGGGTAACAATACCGTCTTGATGCAGCCGTCCAATTTACTGGAGAACATGTGGTATGCATCTGCGACCTCCTCGAGGGGAACCCGATGGGTAATCAGCGCCTTGGGATCTATGATGCCGGACTGTACATGCTCGATGAGCCGTGGCAGCAGCCGTTTGACGGAGGCCTGGTTGGCCCTTATCGTAATGCCCTTGTTGAGCACGTTGCCGATCGGCACGAGACTATTGATGGGACCATATACGCCGACGATGGATACAATACCACCCTTTTTGACACTATTGATGGCCCAGTGAAGGGCAGTGGTGGAGCCACCCTGAAGCATCATGTAACGTCCCAAAACGGTATTTATGGCATTGCCGGCAGCCTCGCAGCCGACCGCGTCGATACACACGTCGGCACCCAGTGAATCTGTGATGGTTTTAATGAATACGACCGGATCACCTATGGAACGGAAGTTGACCGCCTCGCACTGTGCATACCGTTCGGCAAACTCAAGCCGGTACTCGACCTGGTCTATGATAATGACACGGCCTGCACCAAAGAGCCATGCACATCTAGCAGCCATGATTCCAATCGGCCCCGCACCAAATACCACCACGGTATCTCCGGGCTGAATGCCGGCCATCTCTGCCGCCTGATAGCCTGTGGGGACCACGTCAGTCAGCAGCACTGCGTCGTCAGAATCCATCCATGGCGGGATGACTACCGGCCCCACGTCGGCATAGGGTACCCGCACATATTCGGCCTGTCCACCGGAATAGCCGCCGGCAGTATGCGAATAGCCGAATATACCGCCGACCGCTGTGGCCTCCGGATTGGACTCGTGACAATTGCCATACAGTCCCTGCTGGCAAAATGCACATTTGCCGCAGGCGATATTAAAGGGTACCATCACGCGGTCACCCACCTTCAGGTTGTCGATGGCGGAACCGACTTCCACCACTTCGCCAATAAATTCATGGCCAAATATGGTCCCAACACGGGTATCGGGGACCAGCCCATGGTAGAGATGCAGGTCGGATCCGCAGATACAGGAACGCAGCACCTTGACGATGGCATCCTGCGGATGGACGATTTCTGGTAGTGGCATATTACGGTCGGCCCGAATACGGTATGGTCCACGGTAGTTCATTGCAAGCATATTACAGATATTTTAAATTAAACTTCAGTTCAATACATCATCTTTAGCGGAACTGAGAAACAGCGTTGCCGGTTAAAGATAAATGGTCACCTTGCTACTGATGAAGGCTATATTGCCGGTAATGGTTTGGTTATTTTGCGTATATGTCACAAGCACGGACGAAGAACGTATTAATTGGCGCACGTCCGTATTTTCCCCTTCAACTTTCAGCCGATCCAAAAAACATGGTGTTCTGAAGAAAGTGCCCTCAAACCAACGGTAGCTGATGATTGTTATTGACCATAAACAATGAAAGTAACACAGTATGGCAGACAGCAAGGCTAAACGTGTCTCTATCAATGAGCAGCTCAAACATGCGCGTGCGCTAGAATCTGAAGGCAAGACGGAAGAGGCTATAAAGGACTACAAGGCGATCCTCACAAAAGACAGTCTGAACACCACCGCCTACAACCGGCTGATGATCCTGTACCGTAAGCAGAAGGCCTACAAGAAAGAACAAAGTATGATTAAAAAAGCGCTCAGCGCCTATGAAAAAGACATTCTCGAAGACCAGCGTGAATGGAAAAAATCAAACGATAAATCTGCGGATCTCAGCCGGAATCTGGCGAAGGCCCTGGGCCTCATTGACGAAGATGGCAAGCCAGTCTATCAGGATCCTCAAATGATCGCTTGGCGCAAACGTCTGGATGTCGTGGAAAAGAAACTTAAATAATGGAACACCTCAATGCATATATCCTCGTGAACATTGGTTATGTGTGTAGCTACGATTTTAACGCATCTGCTTTGTAGAAAAAAAGCTACTAAAATGATTGAATTCATAAATTTAGCGTTAGGAATGTATTAATTTTTAGATTGTATTACAATAAAAATAAAATAGATCGTTATGATTGGGGTGGAACAACATTCCAACACAATACATCATATTTATAATTGATACAATGGGAAATTTGTAGTAAAAACACGAAAAGACGGAGAATTCCAATTTAATCTTAAAGCGAGCAACGGGCAGGTCATTTTGAGCAGCGAAGGGTACAGCACGAAAGCCAGCTGCCTGAATGGTGTGGAATCGGTCAAACGAAATTCACAGGACGACAACAAATTTGAACGTAAGATTGCCGCGAACGGCAAATTTTATTTTAACCTGAAGGCTACAAATGGCCAAATCATCGGCAACAGTGAGTTATATGAAACTGAGAGCGGTAGAGAAAAGGGGATTGAGTCAGTAAAAGCCAATGCCCGAAAGCTACAATCGAGGACTTGGATTAGTACAGTGCAGATTTTGGAGAACAGGAAAGGCCGGGAACGGAACTTTCCTGTATACGGGACGCGCCTATTATTAAACCATCGGACAATACAATTCCTGCAACAAAATCACTGTTTCAGGCCGCTTGACGTAAGGCAGTTCGAACTCCAAAATTTCGCAATTCTTAATCAAAAAATGAAAAAACTCTTATAGTAAACTTTCATAAATTTAGTCGAATTGAAAGGATTAAATTTAAAGGGAGGGCACACATGAAAAGTTTGGAAGAAAAGTTGTTAAACAGAAACATTAAGCCAACGGCGGTAAGATTAGTGATTTTTAAAACAATGCATGGTTTTAAGAGAGCATTCAGCTTGATTGACCTGGAGGTAGAGCTGGAAACTGTCAATAGGTCCACCATTTTCCGGACGCTGAATTTATTTCACGACAATCTGCTCATTCATAGTATTGATGATGGCTCCGGTTCAATGAAATATTCCATCTGTACCGACGACTGCATGTGTACCGTCGATGATCTCCATGTGCATTTTAACTGCATACGCTGTAAAAATACCTTTTGTCTTGAAAGCATCTCTGTGCCCCCGATTCAGCTGCCTGAAAAATTTTTACTTGCAAGCATCAACTTCGTCATGAAAGGGTATTGTGACGACTGCTCACGTTTTTTTAAAACTTAGACTGCAGCAGACTAGTCCGCGTCAAGGGCAACTCACCTCACTTTGCAACCAGGTTGCCAAACTCTCCACATAGCTTTGTCTTGTTGAATCATTAAAATAAACAGCTATGTCAAAAATATGTTGCAGTACAGATAATCATCCGGAACTTACCAAAAAAAATGATCACGTACATCAATACGACACTGAGACAGGGCAGCTATGCTGTCATCCCTCAGAAAGCGTCGCTAAAGGAGCGGGCATCCGGGAAGAAGATCACAGCCATGACCACGGTCACGGACATGAGCATAGTCATGAGACTGCAGGCTCGTCGGCTTTGCGTCTTTTTGTACAGCCAGCGATTTCGCTGATCCTGCTTCTTGCAGCCATTGGGTTTGACAACTATTTCAGGCAGGACTGGTTTGCGGGATGGGTCCGACTACTATGGTATGTGGTAGCGTATATTCCCATCGGTCTACCGGTCATTAAAGAAGCGGCAGACAGCATACGTTCAAAAGACTTGTTCTCCGAGTTTTTATTGATGACCTTGGCCACGATTGGCGCATTTGCAATCGGCGAATATCCTGAGGCTGTGGCCGTCATGCTGTTTTACGCTGTCGGGGAGACCTTTCAGACGCTCGCGGTGTCAAGAGCGAAACGCAACATCAAAATGTTGCTGGATCAGCGTCCCGACAAAGTAACCGTACTGCAGGACGGCAAATTGATAACCAAACCTGCTGAGCAAGCTGCCATAGGCGATGTGCTGCAGCTAAAGCCGGGTGAAAAGCTGGCGCTGGATGCTGAACTGCTTTCAGAAAGTGCCTCTTTCAATACAGCCGCCCTCACGGGAGAAAGTAAACCGGACACCAAGCGGAAAGGGGAAACCGTCCTGGCAGGTATGATCAACTTAACTGTGGTCTGCCAAGTCAGGGTGACGACAGCCTATAGTGACAGTAAGCTCAGTAAAATACTCAAACTGGTACAGGATGCTGCATCGCAAAAAGCGCCTACGGAATTGTTTATTCGAAAATTCTCGAAAATATATACACCTATCGTTGTTTACCTGGCGATAGCAATTGCCTTAATGCCCGCATTTTTCGTTAATGACTATGTCTTTAGTTACTGGCTGTACCGGGCTTTGGTATTTCTGGTGATTTCCTGTCCATGTGCCTTGGTTATCTCGATTCCCCTGGGCTATTTTGGGGGAATAGGGGCCGCCAGCAAAAATGGCATTCTATTTAAAGGCTCCAATTTTCTGGATGCACTGGCCAAAGTACAACATGTGGTGATGGATAAAACCGGTACTTTGACAGCAGGGGTTTTTAATATTCAGGAGTTATTCATCAGCAACGAATACGACCGGGATCAGATACTTGGTCTCGTCAACGCACTTGAAAGCCAGAGCACACATCCCATTGCAACGGCCATCCGTAATTACTGGGGTGAACCTGATGCCCAGATCCGGGTGCACAATGTGGAAGAAATTCCGGGACATGGTCTTCGTGCATTGGCCAATGGTAAAGAACTATTGGTCGGCAATTTTAAACTACTGGACCGATACAATATCAGCTATGATCTGGCCCCCCCAAAAATCGCTTCGACAGTTGTGGCAATTGCTTATGACCGGCGCTATGCAGGATATGTGACTATCGCAGATAGTGTCAAGACCGACGCTGCGGACGCGGTAAGTAAGCTGCATAAACTCGGTGTGCATACAACCATGCTCAGCGGCGACAAAAGCCTGGTCGTGCGGCAAGTGGCAGACCAGCTGCAAATTAACAGTGCTTATGGAGACCTATTGCCCGAGGATAAAGTCAACAAAGTAAAGGACATCAGAACGGAACGGGGGCTTGTTGCCTTTGTGGGAGACGGCGTAAATGACGCGCCTGTACTGGCGTGGAGTGACGTGGGGATCGCCATGGGAGGATTGGGCAGCGACGCCGCCATAGAAACTGCTGATGTTGTCATACAGGACGATATGCCTTCCAAAATTCCGATGGCTATCCAAATTGGCAGGCAGACCAAAAGAATCGTGCTACAGAATATCGTCCTGGCATTTGGCGTAAAGGCAGTGGTGCTGATTTTGGGGGCAGGTGGGCTGGCCACGATGTGGGAAGCGGTGTTTGCAGATGTCGGTGTGGCACTCCTGGCAATCCTGAACGCCGTTCGGATACAACGTATGACGTTTGACTAGAACGTGATCATACAGCTGCTGGCCTATTTTTACACGTGAGTAAACAGCCCGTTTGCCGACAACGTAGAACATCACGCCCAGTAGAGGCTGGATTAATTATAATTTGCGTAACTTAGTATCTTAACGGTATAGGGAAGCAGTTAAGACGATCCCTTCGCGGAAATTTGTTAATAGGAGAAAGATGATCGAAGGTTTATACGAAACACATGTACAGGTAAGTAACCTGGAGAATGCAGTAAAATTTTATACAAAGGTTTTGGGGCTGGAGCTCGCCCATTATGATGACACCCGGCCCATCGCTTTTTTATGGATCGGGGAAAACAAGAAAGCAATGCTCGGATTGTGGGAACAAAAAGAGCATCTGCAGAAAAGGCACTTCGCTTTTCATTGTAGCAAGTCATTTATCCTGGACTCAGCCAACCAGTTTTTACAATCCAACGGCTTAGAAGCTTATAATTTTTTGAAGGACGGCACGAATAAGCCGATGGTTTTTGCGTGGATGCCGGCTTTGGCCCTTTATTTTGACGATCCGGATGGCAATCAGCTTGAGTTTATCCATATATTGGACGGTCAGGGGCAGCCACAGCTTGGTGTGATCAGCTATGAGGAATGGACAGCTTTGCACAGTAAGTAGCAGCTGCCCGATTTGCGCCATGCTTAAGTAGATTTAACAGCACTTATAAATCTCAGATGGAAGAAAATTATATAGAGATAAACCGTCAGTCCTGGAATACGAAAACAGAGATTCATCTGCGGTCAGAGTTTTATGATGTCGACGGATTTCTTGCGGGGAAAGTTCGCTAAATGAAGTTGAAAGACAATTGCTGAGCGATATAAACGGCAAATCAGTCTTGCATCTGCAGTGCCACTTTGGTCTGGATTCGATTTCGCTGAATAGGCTGGGAGCAGAAGTAACAGCGGTAGACCTGTCGGATGTCGCCATAGAGCGGGCAAAGCAGCTGGCGACACTGACGGACCGGCGTTCGTAATGTTTGCTCATGGTCTGCATCCTGAGCATATGATTGAACCCGAAAACATAGGATTTCCCTTTGAAATCGATGATCCCGGGATGGTTTCCGCTGGACCGCTGGTCGCCGTCCATGATCACACCACCGTATTTCCACGGGCCAACCGGCGATTTTGCCATTGCATAACCGATTCCTTCAGGACAGCATTTGGAAGCATAGGCCATGTAGTAGATCCCGTTTTTCTTCCATGCCCACGGGCCTTCCTGATAGTGGAAAGGATCAGATACATCTTTTACCTTGGCAAACGACGGATCTTTCGTAATGGGTCCGGCAAGCGAAACCATATCTTCGTTCAGCTTTGCATACCACAGGTTCGGATTTCCCCAATAAAGGTAAGCTTGTCCGTCATCATCAATGAAGACAGTAGGATCAATGTCATCCAAAGAATTTTTAATCAGCGGCTTTCCAATAGGATCCGTAAAAGGACCATACGGACTGTCCGCTACCAAGACACCAATCCCCATATTGTTAGGCATCGGACAGTACATATAAAATTTGCCGTTTCTTTCGATGACCTGAGGTGCCCAGGCACCATTGTCGGTATTCACCCATTTAAAATCTTTGAGAGATGCCACTACCCCATGATCGGTCCAGTTGACCATATCGGTGGAAGTATAAAGCAGCCAGTCTTTCATTTTGAATCCGAAAGCATCGTCCTCGTCATGGCTGGTATACAGATAAACCGTGTCTTTGTATACCATCGGCGCCGGATCAGCAGTAAATTTGGTCTGGATGATGGGATTCTGGGCCAATGCAGCCTGGAAACATCCGAATATCATGGTAAAACTTAAAAATCTCATATTCAATAGTTAAGATTATTTAAAACTGACTTTTACTTTTTTTCCCCAATATCTCACAGTTTTCTGACTGCCATCTGGAAGAATGATACTGAACTTCCGTTTTTCAATCATGCCCGGATAATTTCCTTTCCGCTCATCGATGGTTAACGTTTTTGATTTTTCGTCCCAGTGAAAGGGGATTTCAGTAAAGGCTCCTTTTTCATAGTTGTAATTATCGAACTCGTCTTCATACAGAACAAAATCGGCATCGGCTCCGGGATAGATTTTTACGTTAAGGTGATCCCATTTTTTCTCGGTCGCATACTGTACCTCAGGACCAAAAGGAATGATGCTTCCTGCTTTTACATACAACGGGATGGTTTGAAGATTAACGTTTTTCCGAATTTCCTGGCCACCTTTGTGCTTTTCATTGGTCCAGAAGTCGAACCATTCGGCTCCGGCAGGAAGATAGACCTTTACGGATTTATTTTCGGTAAAGTCTATTCTGGAAACCATCCCTTCTTTTTTATTTCCGGTGTTATTCCAGCCTTCATTTTCATCCGTTTTGATCACTTTCTCCGGCGTATACTGCGCATTCAGCACCGGTGCGATCAATAAGGATTGACCAAAAAGATATTCGTTATTGATATCCCAGGTTTTTCTGTCCGCTGCAAAATCCATTGACAAAGCCCTCATAAAGCTTGAGCTGTTTTTAGTAACGTCCCAAGAGGTCGAATAAATGTAAGGCAGCAGGCTGTAACGTAGCTTGATAAATTTTTCGATCGCATCGTAAACCACATCGCCTTTATTTCCGAACTGATAAATCTCCCGCGGGATATCCGTTCCGTGGGAGCGCATCATCGGAGTGAAGGTCCCGTACTGCAGCCATCGGACATAGAGTTCCTGAAACATCGGATTTTTTGTGCCGCCGTCTTTATTGTAGGCACCAGCAAAAAAGCCACCGATATCAGAGTTGAAATTCGGATTTCCGGTAAGGCTGAAATTCAGTCCCGCCGGAACCTGGTTCCGCAGCATTTCCCAAGTAGAATTGACGTCCCCCGACCAGGTATTGGCGGCATAGCGCTGCTGCCCGGCGAAGGCCGATCTTGTTAAAATAAAAACCCTTTTGTCGCTCGTAGTTTTACGTTGGTGATCATATACGCCACCGACCGCAACAAGTGGATAGGCATTTCTTACTTTTCGGAATGAACCGAGATAGGTCTTCGTATTCAAATCTTCCGGTTTCTGGCTGAGGTGGTCCGGTTCCGTAGAATCCATCCACCAGGAATCCACCCCGAGACTGAAGACGCCCTTGTTCAGGTATTTCCAGTAAATATCCCTTGCTTCGGGATTATAGGCGTCATACACCCGAACGCCAGAAGGATAATTCATATCAGGAGGCCATACTTCCCGGCCAGACTCCGGCCAGGTACCGAAGTTGAACAGCATTCCTTTTTTATCCATTTCACGGTATTGATTGGTCATAGGCCCGAATGACGACCAGATAGATACAGATAGGTGGGCATTCATGTCGTGAATATCTTGTATCATCTGTTTAGCATCAGAGAAATCAGGATTGATGAAATCCATCGCGTTCCACTGATAATTGTTTCCCCAATATTGCCAATCCTGTATAATACCGTCCAGAGGAACTTTGAGGTCCCGGTATTTTTTAACAACATTCACCAGCTCTTCCTGACTTTTATATCTTTCCTTACTCTGCCAGTAACCATAGGTCCATAAAGGAAGCATCGGCACATTTCCAGTCAGATTACGCATACCAGCCACCACACCGTCGGCATTTTTGCCATAGATAAAATAGTAATCAATTCCTTCCCCGACTTCGGAAGAGAATGTCGTTTTTTGCGGAGTATCGGTAAACTGTGTGGGTGATGCATTGTCCCAATAGATACCATAACCTTTGACCGACTGAAAGAAAGGGATAAAATCCCAGGTATTGTTCTGAACCATCCGGACATCCGTATTCCGCTGGGACATTTTGCCATTCTGTAGAATTCCCAGACCATAGATGGGTTCTTCTTTTTCGAGCTGAAAAGATTGTGAAACTGAAAGCGCTGGATTTCCTATATCATCAAACGGTTTAAAACTGGTTAAAGATTCTCTGGTAAGATCTTTTCCAGAAGGTTCCCTATAGGTTATTTCCCCAGTCTTAGCATCGATAGACAGCTGCAGCTCTTTTGTTTTCAACAATATAATATTGTTGTCTTTCGAAACTGAAAATTTAGCTTTATTTTCCTTTTGAATAACTGCGAGGCTATTTTTGACAAATGATTTTCCTTCCGGATACTTGATAATCCGCACGGTGTTTTCGCTATACCATTTTATCTCTACATTTACATTTTGCGCTGACAATTTTAGACCCGATTCGGTTGTTTGATAAGATTGTGCACTTAAAATTCCACCCGGTAGCAAAATGAAATTTATCAGCATTGCACGCAGTTTAGTGTTGTTGTTCATTTTCATAATTGTATTATTTTATGTAACGACTATTGGTTAATTAAAACATGTAAAAAATGCTTAGTAACAGAATAAATTATAAATGTATTTTTTACACTTATAAAGATATACATTTTTTTTATCTAAATAAAGAATTGCCTTGCTTATCGAAAAAAAAATAGAAATCGCGTTAGATCGCTAGGGAGAGCAGATTTATATATCGCTTATAATGATTGGTGTAGACAAAACTATTTGAATTAAAATTTATTCCCGCACGCCAATGGAATGTTAAACTTATCAGATCTTACTACCATAAGCATGCAACATAACATTTTCACAAGAGCTTTCGCTGGATTTTTAAAAATGAAAAACGGGTAAATTTCATATTGGAAATTACCCGTATAATAACTATAATAATGTATTAGAAATTTAATTTTGTGAAGATTGATCAAAGTCTAATTATAAGAAAGCTTATAGCTTCTGATATGCTTTAATGCCATTTAAAATATTTGTGGTTACTCATATTTCGGAAGTTTAAATTCATCTTCATCCGATTTTTTGGAGTAGAATATGCTGGCTAGGGTCTGAAAAGTTTTACCAGCCAGTAGAGATTCGAACCTATTTAAAAGATAGACGCCAAAATTACTTGAAGGATAAACCAATTTAATGAAAGATTTTGGCAGTTTCTGGGTTTTCTCTACATAAGGCCTCAGTTTAATTTTGTGAAGTTCTTGCGCGAGGATATAGGCACCGATCATTGCGAGTGCCGTTCCTTTTCCGGTAATAGGAGTGGGGCAGTAGGCCGCATCGCCGATCAAAACGACTCGACCTTTGGACCACGAAGGCATTTTCACCTGGGTAACAGCATCAAGATAGAGATCGTCACAGGCACGAAGTCCTTCCAGAATGCGATCGGTTTCCCATGCTGCATTTTCGAAGATATTTATAAGAGATTCCTTTTGCTCACTCATTGAAAGCTTTCCGTAATGACAATCTGGAGATAGGAAATTTAGCGCTGCGCGCGTTGTACCTTTGTTGTCGGGTCTGATGAGGATATTCCTGGATTCTGTTGCAATATACCAGCGTGCCCAATTGGAATCGGTTTCGCTTTTTGGAATTGTAAAGTAGCTTGTGTAAAGACCTAAATAATCCAGAACCGGAGCATCCCCGAATATCATCTCCCGTATTTTAGATCCGATACCGTCTGCTCCAACAACAAGATCAAATGATTCCGTCTGTCCACTGTTAAAAGTGACATCTACTGTTTCCCCCGTATCAATAATGCCGGTAACGAAATCACCGAAAATATACCTGACTTTATCCTTGGTGCAGCGATAAAGGATCTCAACGAGATCTCCACGCAGGATTTCTAGCTCACTGGTTAAACCTCCAATTTCTCCCACTTTGAATTCAGCAATGGTTTCATTGCCGCGATCAACATAGCGGGTGCCTGTTTCACCTGTAGTCGCAGCTTTTATCTTTTCAAGGATTCCCATTCTTTTAGCAATTTCTTTTGCCGCTCCTTTAATGTCTATATTCTGACCACCAAGTCGCAGGGATTCCGCTTTTTCAACGATGGTCACCTCATAATTAAATTGTTCCAGCCAATATGCGAGTGTCGGACCCGCAATACTAGCGCCTGATATTAAAATTTTTTTCATATCTATTATTTTGGGAAACGCTCCTGCTTAAATTGCAGGAGCATTATATCCATTTGTCGGTTATCGCTCACAAGACAAAACCGCAATTATCGTGCATTTAATTTCTGCGAAAAGGCAGTAAAAAAATTAGCATAAAGGAAAGAGGTACGAAACTCCACTTTTGACTGTCTAAACAACGGGGAGGAGGTCATTTCTGATCGACTATTTAATAAAGAACAGGGTGAAAAATTGGGAGCAACATACAGGTTTTGAATTTCTGAAACTTTACAGTAAAACAAAATAATTATCCATAGGCTGCCGTCGATTCCATTTTTGATATCATCCGGCCTTAACTGGTAAGCATCAATGTAAGCAAGTCCTGTATAACATTGGAAAACAAATATATCTCTTATGACTGAAAGTCGCTCAGAAGAAAACACTTTATTTTCAAGCCTTTCAAGTTCATCTGAAGAAAGTGGCTTTTTATTACATTTTGTTTTTTTGCTTTTAAACATTTTAAAAGGATCCTTTGGAATTATATCTTTTGCAATAGCCCTAAGAACAATGGTTTTGAAGTTGGCAATATATTTTAAGGCCGTGTTATTGCTACAGTTTCTGACTGTCTTTAAATAAAGTTCATAGTCCTTAACAAATTCATAGTTCAGTTCTCTGAATTCAATATCTTCGCGGCCATATTTATAATTTATGAATTCAGCTACGTGGGAGCGGGCAGTAGTATAGCGCTCATAAGTGCCATATGCATACTCTTGCTTCTTAACAAGGGCTAACATTTCATCATTGTGCAATTGGAACTCTTGAAGTACTTTTACTTTTGATACATTCTTGCCCCTTACAAAATCAATGAGCTTCTGAGCAGTAATGGTCTGATCATTATTGATAAGGTCGGTCCGAAAGTCAGAAATACGATTGGATAAAGAATCCAAAAAGTAATTCAGTGATTTTGCATCTTCCTTGCTGCCGGAAGCCCTTTCAGATTTTTGATTCCAACGGTTAACATCCCATTTACGTTTTGTTGAAATCTCCTTTGGAATACCGTCAACGGTAATTCTCAAATAAACTGTTCGTTGAATTTCATTTTTTTTAGGTGTTTTTAAAAAGAATATTACACCAAAACTGTTTTCAAGCATAATCCAAATTTTATTAAGTTAAAGTTCGAAATATGTTGCTCTTCTGTCAAGTCGTTAACGAGGTTTACATGTTGATATACAGTATTTTACACCACTTTTTGTGGCACTTTTTTTTCCTAACAAAAAGTGCCACAAATCTGCCACAAAAATTAGGAGTGTTTTTGAAAATTTTGCGATTTCCAGCTGCAAAAAAAAAGCCTGTAATTTTTAAAAATTACAGGCTTTAAAGCTTTTTAGACCATTTGAAAGGTATTATCTTTCAAATCTTGCGGAGAGTGAGGGACTGGAACTTTCTTTGTTTTTAGCCCTGTTAGAGCTGTTTTCCGATTGAAAGAGAATCATTTTGCCACGATTCTGCCACAATCTTATTTTCCATGCCTCAAACTGCGTTTTTACGTCTCAGCGGAAAGGGAGGGATTCGAACCCTCGATACAGTCATCCCGTATACAGTCTTTCCAGGACTGCTCATTCGACCACTCTGACACCTTTCCGTGTTTCCGTGCACAAATGTAGCAATTTTTTAATTCATTGCAAGACTGACTTGGGATTTTGCCTTCAGTTTTTTTATATTGTATTGAGATTAAGCTGATTGTTTTTATTTTTTTTTGAATTAAACTTATTCCTTATTTTTCGGGATGGGAAACGATTATTCTACAATCAAAAAGGAGCTCCTCAAAGTTCTTGTGGCACGTACAGAAGAGCGAATCGCTATGATCGACGCTGCGTTGGAGACGGCGCGCGACTCCAGCAACGACGACACAAAAAGTAGTGCCGGAGACAAATATGAGACGTCGCGCGAAATGATCCAGCAGGATATCAACCGCTATCAAAAACAGCTACTGGAAGCAAACAAGGACCTGCAGCAATTAGCGGCGATCAGTTCAATGCTGGACGAAAACAATGAACATGCCCGCCTAGGCAGCCTCGTTCAAACCAACGCCGGGTTCTATTTTATCGCGGTCAGCGTAGGTGCGCTAAAAATAGGGGATACCGGTGTTTTCGTGATCTCCCCAGTATCGCCCATCGGACAGATGCTCCTAGGAAAGAAAAGAGGGGATACCTTTGTATTCAATAAAAACGAACAGCACATCATCAGCATCTATTAGCAGCCTAAAACCGTCGAAAGGAAACAATATCGCTATACAACTGTTCTTATATTGAACGAATATAAAATGAAGAAATGAGATTAAACAGTTTACTTTGTGCAGGTTTAGGTGTCCTGCTGGCTACGCAGGCGTGTCGGTCTCCAGAATCGGACGATAAACTACAGTCTACCATCGAAGCAGCTTTGGCAGACAACCAAGGTATAGAAGTGGATGTCGAGGAAGGAAATGTCACGCTGGACGGACAGATTGGATCAGATTCTTTAAAACAGTTGATCGAAGATAAGGTGAAACAGGCTGGTGGTACAGATATTAAGTCCATCCATAATAATATTATGGTCAACCTGCCTGAACCGGAAGACGCCCACGAAAAGTATCATGAGATCGTAGAAGGAGCCGTCGACTCGACGTTGACCAGAGATGTCAACCGTGTGCTGGAAGAGTTCTCCACGATAACCGCGCAGGTAAAGGACGGTGTTATCATCGCAACGGGCAACATTGAAAAAGAAAAATTAGATACACTCCGCAAAAAGCTTGAACACATCAAACCTAAGAGCATTGATATGAAAGGGGTAACCAGCCGATAGGACATCCGCTGACAACAACTCAAAATAAAAGCTACGCTGTCCGGTGGGCAGGTAGCTTTTACTATTTATGCATATGTTTATTTATGCGGCTAATTTACGTATTTTCTATGAGATCGCGAATAGCAACGGATGCAATGGCGCCGCCAAAAGCTGCCGGTAAATAGGACATCGTTCCATAGGCAGATTTCTTAAAATTGCTTCCATCGGTATAGAGCAATGAATTTTTGTCGGGAAGCTCCGTCGAAAAAGCGACCTTGACGCCATCACGGATACCATGCTTGCGCAACTTCTTGCGAATATGCTGGGCAAGTTTACAATTGTACGACTTGCTGATATCGGCAATTCTGATCTTTGTGGGATCGACTTTACCGCCCGCACCCATAGAGCTTACAAATGGAATTCTGGCCTCCAATGCCCGGCGTATAAAAAATAGTTTTGGCGTGATGCTATCAATCGCCTCCACACAGTAGTCGGGTGCCAGTTCCAGCAAATCAGGAATTTTCTCGGGAATAATAAAATCCTGTATCACAGTCAGATCGAGCTCAGGATTGATTGATAGGAGCCGCTGCCGCATAATCTCGGCTTTCGCTTCCCCATGGTTGGTCGCCAGCGCAGGTAGCTGCCTGTTTCTGTTCGACGGATCGACGGTATCACCATCGATGATAGTCATTTTCCCAACTCCGGCACGACAGATAAATTCGGCAGCAAAGGAACCTACGCCCCCCAGTCCCAGAACCATCACATGTGAATTTGCCAGTTTTTCCAGCGCCGCCCGGCCGATCAAAGCCTCAGTGCGGGACAGCCAACTTAAATCTTTCATTTATTAAATACTGTCTTATAGTTTCGATATATTGCTTCTTTTAATGCATCCAATGGAATAGATCTGACGGTAGCAACATATTTATAAATAGCTTCGACCGTCGCTGCAGCTGATGTATCGGTTTCCAGAAACAATTGCGTCAGCGGTATATTTTTCAGCACCTGATCCTGGCTGCCGTTTAGACAATGCGCACCGATCGACAGATAATATCCTGAAGCCAGCAACTGCTGCGCCAAAGTCCAGTTTTTACGATAGCCGTGAAAAATCACCCCCTGCTTAAATGCGGTTCGATCCAGCGTTTCCGCGACTTCCTGAAAAGCACGGACACAATGAATAAGCAATGGCTTCTGGAATCTGGCAGCCAACACAATCTGTTGCTCAAAGACATATTGCTGTAGCGCGAAAGGTACTTCGACATGTTTGTCTAGACCACATTCTCCGACAGCCATTACATTGTTCTGATGTAAAATGCTCTGCATATGCCGGAGCAGGGAGAGCGAATCATCATGGACATACCAAGGATGAAGGCCTACGGAACAGGGCTTCCCGGATAAGATCTCATGGTGATTCAAGGCGATATTTTGAATAGAAATCACCGCATTGTCACCCATCGGATAATGCTGGTGTGTATGGATATCAATATAAGGCCGTTGCATCGTCAAACTGCACAAAGGTCGAAAAAATAGTTGAAGCAAAAAAAATATATTCTACAAAATTAGTATAGATTTATGGTTCCAGCGTCGTATCGAGGGCATGCAGGATTGCCGAGGCTTTCAGCAAGCATTCCTGATATTCTTGCTCTGCCAATGCCTGATTTGTCACGGCACCGCCCGTATGGAAGGAGAGGTATCCTGTTGCTTCATTGTAAAGCAATGAACGTATGACAACATTGAAATCGAATTCATCGTGAACTGTGTCAAAGTAACCGACCGAACCGGCGTAGACACCCCGTTTGGAGGCTTCAACTTGGTCGCAGATGCGCATGGCCGCGATTTTGGGAGCTCCCGTCATGGAGCCTGCCGGGAAGGTATGCCGCAGAACATCCATATTGGACACTGCCGGATCTTGTATACAGGTGATTGTGGAAACCATCTGATGCACCTGCCTGAACGACTGGATCTCAAATAGTTCGGTGGCTTTCACCGTACCCGGGAGAGCACTTCGCGTCAAGTCATTACGTACCAGATCAACAATCATCACATTTTCAGCAATCTCCTTTTGGGACTGCAGCATTCGGTCAATAATTTCCTGGTCTTCCTCCACGGTACGGCCTCTTTTGGCAGTACCTTTGATCGGTTGTGAAATCAGCCGACCTTGTCGCTTGGCGAGAAAACGTTCGGGTGATGCACATAGGATATAATGTGATCCAACTCGAAAGAAACTGCTGAATGGGGTCGGGGATATCGCATTCAGGTGAAGGTAGACCTCTACAGGCGAGATCTTCGCGTCAGTCGCGTAAAATTCCTGACAGAGATTCACTTCGTATATGTCTCCGCGCTGAATGTGTGCTTGCACTCGGTCGAATGCCCGAAAATACTGGTCTTTGCTCCAGCGGGACCTGACTTTAACCTTAAGCGGTGTAGAAACAGGAGGGATGGTGGTCGCAGAGATCGCCTCATAGACCTGTTTGGGATCATCTGCCTGGATATGGACCAGATTACCTGTCCAGCGCACAACCACGGCTGGCACAAAAAAGTAGGCTTCTGGAAACCTCAGATGATCGGGTGTCGTGGTGCGCAGCTCCTCAATCTCATTTTTCAGATCATAGGACAAGTAGCCCGGAATAAATGATTGTTGATGCCGGGACAAAAACTGCTGCAACTCGTCCAATACATGGTCTTGTCCACGAAAAGCGTGCAGGGCCTTTACAGCCAGGACACATTCATATCTTCCCCACTGGTCAGGTGACCCATCGCTATTAAAGAAAGAAATTTCATCAAATTGCCCCGACCAGTGCAGGGCTTTTTGATGAAATTTATCTTTAGAATCGAGAAGATCAAAACTTTCGATCCGCATAGTTTACTTGGATAAAGCTAAGGTTTGTTTACGATCCGGACCTACCGACAGGATCGTAATCGGAACTTCAAGTGCTTTCTCTAAATAAGAAATATAATTTTGCAATGCCTCAGGGATTTCATCTGCCGAGGTAATACCTGTAAGATCCTGCTTCCAGCCGTCGATTTCCTCCAAAATCGGCTCAGCCTGGTGCGTGATGATCTCGTAGGGCATATAGTCAATGACCTCACCATTGTACTTGTAATGCGTACATGCATAGATTTTGTCAAAAGTATCCAGCACGTCGGCTTTCATCATGATCAGGTCGGTCACACCGTTGAGCATAATGGCATACTTTAAGGCAGGGATATCAATCCATCCCGTACGGCGTGCACGGCCTGTAGTCGCCCCAAACTCATGGCCCAACTGACGCAACCTCTCACCGGTCTCATCATGAAGCTCGGTAGGGAAAGGGCCGCCACCTACGCGCGTAGCATAGGCTTTGAAGATACCATACACTTTACCGATCTTATTCGGTGCCACACCAAGTCCTGTACAGGCTCCGGCAGTCGTGGTATTCGAAGAAGTAACAAACGGATAAGACCCAAAGTCGACATCCAGTAGTGTACCCTGAGCACCCTCGGCCAATACACGCTTACCTTCTTTAAGGTACTTGTTGACCAAGTGCTCTGAATCGACGTGAGGAATAGTTTTAATAAATTCGATCGCATCTAAGAATGCTTTTTCCTTTTCGCTGAAATCAGGAATCTCACCGTAGTGCGAAAGAATATTCAAGTGCTTTTCTTTCAGCTTCTGATAGCGCTCCTGAAAATCGGGGAGGGTGGTGTCACCTACACGTAAACCGTTACGTCCGGTTTTGTCCATGTATGTAGGACCGATTCCTTTGAGGGTAGATCCTATTTTGCCTGCACCCATCTTCGACTCTGAAGCGGCGTCCAATAATTGGTGTGTAGGCAAGATCAGGTGTGCTTTGCGGGCCAGCACCAGATTGCCTTTACCCACCGGATCAAAACCAGCTGTTTTAAGGTTATCTAACTCTCTTTTTAAGATAATCGGGTCGATAACGACGCCATTACCAATAAGATTTAGTGTACCTTCATTGAAGATACCAGATGGAATTGTGTTGAGTACGAATTTTTTGTTATCGAATTCCAACGTGTGTCCGGCGTTAGGGCCGCCTTGGAAACGAGCGATCAAATCGTATTTAGGACAGAAAACGTCTACGATTTTACCTTTACCCTCGTCACCCCATTGTAAGCCCAAAAGCACATCAACTTGCATAGCTTTTAAAGTATAGTAATTAAAATGTTATTAATAAAAATAGACTCATTTAAAAAATAAAAATGTTCAGGAATTTTTCCCCTGAACATTCCCGAACAAATGTACTATTATATTTAACAAAAATATAAGATTAATGTGAAATAGCTTCGTGAGCCACAGTTTCTTCTTTTTTATTTTTTTCCTGGCAATCCTGACATACACCATACAGGTTTAGCGAATGGTGCTTAATGTCAAATTTCAGCAAGTCGCCCATCAGGCTTTGGATCTGGTTGATACGCGGATCACAGAATTCGACCACCTTGTTGCACTCAATACAGATGACGTGGTCATGCTGTTTGAAGCCGTAGGATTTTTCAAATTGAGCCATATTACGTCCAAACTGATGTTTGGTCACCAGATCACAGGACACCAATAACTCGAGGGTATTATATACTGTAGCGCGGCTGACACGGTACTTTTTGTTCTTCATATGGATATACAAAGATTCAACGTCAAAGTGGTCAGTACGCGAATAGATCTCCTCCAGGATCGCATAACGCTCAGGGGTTTTCCTTAGATTTTTATTTTCTAAGTAGGCCTCAAAGATCTTTTTTACAGTTGCAAAATTTTCAGCTTGATTCATAGTAAAAATATTCTTTTACAAATTTACCAATTTAGATTGACATTTGATAACGTTTCTAAATTGTGATATTCATTTGATTAACTTTCGGATTCGTAACGGTTTACTCCCGTAATACCCCTGACTTGCTTCAGGTTCTTCATGAGGCTTTCCAGCTGTTGTGTATCATTGACGTAGACCATAATATTACCATCAAAAATACCCTCATTGCTCGAAATAGACAGGGAGCGAATATTGACCGCAAATTCCTGGGAAATGACTGTCGTAATCTTATTGACCAAGCCGACATCGTCAATCCCTACAATATGCAGCCCCGTTAAGAATGCGGAGTCCTTGGTCGAGGCCCAACGCGCTTTGAGAATCCGGTAACCATAGTTTGCCATTAGTTTGGAGGCGTTGGGACAGCTGGTACGGTGTATTTTTATACCGTCATTGACTGTCAGAAAACCGAATATGTCATCGCCGGGTATCGGATTACAACAGGGGGCAAGGGTATAATCCACCTTTTGCATATCGTCACCGATCAATATGGTATCAAACTCCTTTTTATTGATTTTCTCCACCAAACCGCCGATATGGGCATTAAACTGGTTGCCGTTGGCAGGGCTGGCATTGATCTCCACAGCTTTTTCATGGGCCACATACTCGCGTAATTGTTTAATATCAACCACACCTTTTGCAACGTTGTAAAAAAGATCCTGTGAACTTGGATATTTTAAATAGTTCGCAATCTTATTAATATTGTCCGTATTGTACGTCACTTTGAGGGACTTTAGCTTACGCTCAAGAATTTCCTTGCCATCTTCGGCAACACGCCTCTTTTCTTCTTTCAGGGACGAACGTATCTTGGATTTTGCTTTTGCTGTTACCACAAAGTTGAGCCAGTCCTCTTTCGGCGACTGCTTGCTGGAGGTGATGATCTCAACCTGATCACCATTCTGCAAAACATGGCTGAGCGGCACCAGCTTGTGGTTCACTTTGGCTCCAATACAGCTTGCACCGATATCGGAATGGATCTCGAACGCAAAATCCAGCGCTGTTGCATTATTAGGCAGCTGGATCAAGGTACCTTTGGGAGTGAAAATGAAGATCTCATCCGAAAACAGATTCATTTTAAAGTCATCCACAAAGTCCATTGCATTCTGGTCAGGGCTACTCAATACATCACGTACTTTTTTGATCCACTGATCCAAACCTGAGTCTGAGTTGGATTCTTTATACTTCCAGTGTGCCGCAAAACCTTTTTCCGCAATCTCATTCATCCGTTTGGTACGGATCTGCACCTCAACCCATTGGCCTTTGGGGCCCATAACGGTGGTATGCAACGATTCGTAGCCATTTCCTTTGGGTGAGGAGATCCAGTCGCGCAGACGGTCAGGATTGGGCCGATAAAGGTCAGTGACGATGGAATAGACTTTCCAGCATTCGGTCTTTTCTTTTTCGTCCACCGCATCGATGACAATCCGAATCGCAAATAGGTCATACACTTCTTCAAATGGAATGGACTTTTTGCGCATCTTATTCCAGATGGAATGTATGGATTTGGGGCGTCCGAAGACTTCTGCTTTAATACCCTGCTCCTGAAGAATCTCCTGTATAGGGCCGATAAAATCGCCGATGAATTTCTCGCGCTCGGCCTTTTTCTCATTCAGCTTGCGTGCAATAAATTTATAGGTATCAGGGTCGGTATATTTCATCGATAGATCCTCAAGCTCCGACTTAATGGCGTAAAGCCCTAGACGATGGGCCAGAGGCGCATAGAGATAACTGGTCTCTGAAGCGATCTTCAGTTGCTTGTCTCTAGCCATAAATTCCATGGTCCGCATATTATGCAGCCTATCCGCGAGCTTAATGAGGATCACGCGCACATCATCCGCCAGTGTCAGCAGCATTTTACGGAAATTTTCCGCTTGCATGGAGCTATTAGGATCGAATATCCCCGAAATTTTAGTTAGGCCGTCGATAATGCGGCGGACTTTCTTCCCAAACATCTCCTCGATCTCATCGAGCGTCACGTTGGTATCTTCAACAACATCATGCAGCAAAGCACAGACGATGGATGTCGTACCCAGGCCAATTTCCTCCGCCGCAATCTGCGCTACCGCAATCGGATGATAAATATAAGGTTCTCCTGACTTGCGCCGCATCTCTTTATGACTATCCAGAGCAAGGTCAAAAGCTTTACGGATCTCCTGCTTATCTCCGCGCTGCAACGTAGGCTTACAGGCACGCAATAACGCGCGATAACGTTTTCTTATCTCTTTGTTTTCTGCTTCTATATCAATCACATAATCTTTCATAAACGTTGCAGGTAAATGATGTTTTTTTGAGTAAATTTGCTTAATTTAGTTAATGTATTTTGAATACTGTGTTCAAGCTAACTTATTTTGTAATAAATTTACCAAAATTTAATAGCATTGACAAATTAAAAAGTGTTATATAGTCATTCGGATGAAGACAATTGTTTTTGGCTTGCTTTTTCTCCTGGGGTCTTTGTCGGCTGTGGCGCAGTCCCAACCCTTGGTCATGCCGCTTTATGGCGAGGGGGCACAGGAGACCGTAAGTGATTATATGACAACGACCTTGCCATCCGGCGAAGTGCTGCCTTGGTTTCCGATCCCCGAAGTGGTGATCGTCAGAAAGCGGGTGTGGTCCAGCGAAGAAGCCCGTAGAGAGTATTTACGCTTCCGTAGAAATGTGCTCAAGGTGCTTCCTTATGCGATCTATGCACAGAAACGATACGATCAACTCGACCGGGAACTGGCAATGACCTCTGATAAAAAACAACAAAAGGCGCTGGTGGATAAATGTGAGACCGACGTCAAACAGATGTTTGACCGCGAGATCAAGAACATGACGATTTCTCAGGGCAAAATTCTGATCAAGCTGATCGATCGCTATACCGGACATACCGGCTATGAAATGGTCAAGGAGATGAAAGGCGGCATCTCGGCCTTCTTTTATCAGGGGGTGGCCAAAATTTTTGGACATAATCTGAAGTCGACTTATGATCCTAAAGAGGATTTTGAGATTGAGAATATCATCCGGGAATTTGAACGCTCAAGACCTAAGCCGGTCATGTAACTGGCGCTAGCAGGCTATAGACGTCTATGCGCAACCTAAATAAATTTACTTTATAAGCCCATATGAAAACGATCTACAACTTCGACGCTCTGCAGTTTAACGGCAAAAAGAAGTCGCTTGCTGATTTTGAAGGAAAGGTATTGCTCATCGTCAATACCGCAAGCCAGTGTCTCTTTACGAGACAGTTTAAATCTCTAGAAAAGTTGTACCAAAAGTATAAGGAACGGGGATTTGAGATCTTAGCATTTCCCTCCAATAACTTTCGGAACCAAGAGCCACTGACAGGAAGTACGCTGGAGACTTTTTGCAGAATAAACCAGCAGGTCAGTTTCCCGATATTTAAACGGAGTCACGTGGTCGGTGAGTATACGACGCCCTTGTATAATTTCTTGTCCAACAAGTCTGAAAACGGACGGATAAGCAGCAAGCCTTCCTGGAACTTCCACAAATACCTGATCAATAGGCAAGGGGAAGTCGTTGATTTTTTCTATCCCATCACTTCGCCATTGTCAGGTAAAATTTGCCGTAATATTGAGCGCCTATTGCAGGAGTGATCGACAAACTTCCTACCTTTGGCCCAGCTTAAGCGCAACAGCAGCTCGTCGTGGGATGTGATCCAATACATCGGAGCAAAAAGGAGCATGCGCAAAACCTGTCATTTGATAACCCGATAGGGAATATAGCTACCAAATTAAAGAGAGGAATAGAGAAATATGCTAAAATTAGATTTACTTGTCATTGCCGTACATCCTGACGATGCCGAATTAGGAGCAGGGGGTGTGATGGCAAAATATGTTGCCGAAGGAAAAAAAGTCGGAGTCGTGGACCTGACACAGGGTGAACTGGGCACAAGGGGTACCGCTGCAACCAGAGCGCAGGAAGCGAAAGATGCTGCCACCATACTGGGCCTTGCAGCTCGGGAGAATCTCGGTTTAAGAGATGGCTTTTTTGAGAATGCCGAAAAAGAAAAACTAGCAATCATTACAGCGATACGGAAATACCAGCCCGAAATCGTCATCACCAACGCAATTACCGACCGTCATCCGGACCACGGTAGGGCAGGACAGCTGGTCAACGAGGCCTGTTTTCTGGCGGGCCTAAGAAAAGTGGAAACCAGCGATGCTGACAATAAGCCTCAGGAGGCATTCCGTCCGAGACTGGTACTGCAATTTGTACAGGATCATTACATCAGACCGGATATCGTCATCGATATTACCGACTACTATGCGATAAAGGAAAAATCGATATTAGCTTATAAAACGCAATTCTATACCGGGGAAAATGTCAATCCGGACGAACCACAGACCTATATTTCGAATCCCGACTTTATGGCATCTACTGCTGCCCGGGCGAGAGAGTTTGGGCGTTATATCCAGGCAAAATATGCGGAAGGTTTCACTTCCCAGAAAATCCTTGGTGTGGAGGACTTATTTGATCTTAGGTAACATCAATGCCTATTTTTGCGTAAAAACAGATGCAGGATTATTTACCCCTCATATAGGGCGGATAATCCTGCAATTGCTTTAATTATTTATTCAGGGATTTAGGGATTCTAATATCAGTGATATGTATACCAACAAAACAATCGTCCTGACAATTATCAGGAACATAGCCAGCAGAAGAAATTAACCCATTGTTTTCGGCTTCAAAATACACTTTTACACCATCCCTCTTTTTTAACCACTCACTCTTTGCCCGCTCATAGACGCGATCCAATGTAACCGCCTCATAACCTTCAGCATGTGTGCTTAATTCACTCGTATTCTCATGCCATTTCGCAAAAATTTTCTCCTGACCATCGTCTAGTACCGCTTTAGCTTCGTAAGACCTATATGCAACTTGGCCGTTAAGTACGGTAATCGCTGTGACACTACTACTGCCTGTCCAAGACGAGCTGGTAACAATGTATTCATACGAATTATTGTTATCCTTTTTATACTTCTGAAAAGCTTCATAGCTCTCGTCGAATGCAGAAGAATACTCAAAGTCTTTACAAGAAATAAAAAGACTGGAGAATGCCGTTAATAAGGCAATAAAATAGCTAGCTCTCATAATTAAGTTATTTCAATCCTAACCATAACGAGTTAGCTAACGCGCCCGCTACAGCTTAGGAAATAAATCCCTTTACATATTGCTTGGTGATCTCGTGCTGCGGATTTAATAAAACTTGTTCTGTAGGACCAAATTCGAGGATTTCACCCCCATATACAAACAGAATATAATCAGAAACCCGTCTGGCTTGCCTTAAAATGTGGGTGACCAGGACGATAGTATAATCTTTTTTGAGTTCAATGAGCAGTTCTTCAATCTTCGCTGTGGACAAGGGATCCAATGCTGACGTCGATTCGTCCCCAAGGATGATTTCAGGCTCGACAGCGAGCCCCCTGGCCAGACAGAGCCTTTGCTGCTGTCCAATGGACAGCCCACTGGCAGAATGACCTAGACGGTCCTTAACCTCGTCCCATAGCGCCACGTTGCGCAGCTGCGTCTCAACAATCTTATCCAGTTCTTTTTTACTTTTTATTCCATGTATCCGGGGACCATACGCCACATTGTCGTAAATAGACATGGGCAGGGGATAGGGCTTTTGGGACAGGAGCCCCATTTTTTTCCGGATATGCGTTACTTCGGCATTTCTACCATAGATATCTTCGCCATTCACCAGTACTGAACCTGTAATTTCAACACCTTTGGTATCATCGACAAGCCTATTGAGCGTTTTCAAAAGCGTCGTTTTGCCGCAGCCCGAAGGCCCGATGATAGATGTTACGCTATTATTGGGCAGTGCAAGGTTGATATTCTTCAGGATATGTCGGCCGTCAATATGGACATTGAGATCCTTGATTTCAATGTGCGGTTCGGACAACGGATGCTGTATCAACGATTCTTTTGTTTCGATTGAAGGATATGAGTGCATACGACAATAATTAAAATAATGATTGTTAAAACCAGAGCCGAGGCATAGGCACGGCCCTGTACTTCAGGAATGGGACTGCTTAACTGGAAGAATATCGCCAGCGGTAGTGTTGCTGCAGGCTCATCGATATATTTGGGCAGGTTGTCACTGAAACCTGTGGTCAGCAACACACCGGCCACATCACCGATAGCACGGCCAAAGGCCAGTAATATGGCAGTCAATAGACCGGCACGGATGCTGCGGAGCATAACCTTGGCCAGTTCCCAGCGTGTAGTACCAAGGGAAAGGGTGACATTTTTTAAATCTTGTGGAATGGTTTTGATCAACTCATCGACAGTCCGGACGACAATCGGAACAGTCAATAACGTAACCGTAATAATGCCTCCTAAAAGCGATGCACGGATACCAAAATAGACCATGATACCAAAACCCACCGCACCGTAAACAATGGAAGGTACACCATATAAAACGTCAAACAACAGTTTGGAAAACTGTGTTATTCTTGATTTACCGCCAAGGTATACGTTAAGGTATAGGGATATGGGAATGCCAATCAGTGCAGAGAGTGCAGTAGCGACGCCCGCCAGATAAAGCGAACCTAAAATGGCATTTAGAATCCCGCCTTCTTTCCCGATATAAAATCCGCCCTTAGGCAGCTGGCTGACCATATCCCAGTTGAGGTATGGCAGGCCTTTGTACAATATTGTACCTACGATAAAAAACAACGAAGCCGTTACGGTAATGCCCGATAGATGCATAAATCCCTTTGCAATCTTCTCGTTCAACAATCTTCTTTTGGTATTATCCATGTTGACCTCCCTCCAAACGCCGCAGGATCAGACGCGATATTAAATTGAAAATAAATATGATAACAAATAGCAGAAGCGCTGAAAACATCAACGCTGATTCGTACAGGGGAATAGACATCATTTCGCCAAAGTTGTTGGCAATCAGTGCCGGAATCGGGTACCCCGCATCAAATACCGAGGTGGGCACTTTGGGCACATTGCCACAAACCATGAGCACGGCAATAGTTTCGCCAAAGGCCCGCGACGTAGACAGGACGACAGCGGCAACGATGCCCGGCCGAGCCTTTTTGAGTATAACGTGCCGGATTGTATCCCATTTGGTGGCTCCCAAGGAAAGGGAAGCGGCCTTTAAATCATAGGGGATGGTCTGCAATACCTCTACCATGATGGATATCATAATCGGAAATATCATGACGGCAAGCACGATGCCACCCGCGAGCACAGAATAACCAGACGTAACGACGCCAAAAAGGGGTGCGATATAAAGCTGTATCAATGGTACGATAAACAGCACTCCCCAGACACCGTAAAGTACCGGTGGAATAGCTGCCAACACGTTGACAAGCGGGAGCATCATATTCTTTAGGGCGTCCGATGCGTATTCGGTCAAGTACACAGCTGTCAATATACATAACGGAATAGCAATAACAAGAGAGATTAAGGTCACAGCAAGCGTACCGGCAATAAAAGGCAAAAAGCCGAATGATCCTTTCATCGGCGACCAGACTTTTTCTGTCAGCAGCTGGAAAATGTTGCTGTACTCGAATAAAGGGATCGACTTGACGGTCAGCCCAACGGCGATGACAAGCACGACCGACAAAGAAACCAACAGCAGCACTAATGTGGATCGTTTGACTAGAGAATCTTTAACCAGACGTATATTTAACATGCTATAATTTATTTAATTCTTCTTTTATCAAGGTTTGGCTCAAAGGCACATACCCATTCTCCAGGAGCTTGGACTGAGCCTGGGGCTGCAGCACATAGGTTATAAACTCTTTGAGCAGCAATGATTCTGTCTTATTGTGGGTGACAAAAGTCAGGTCCCTTGCCGGGGGAGCAGGATACTTTCCCGTTGCCACGGCTTCTGTCAGTGCGGACAAAGTGCCATAAAATTGCTCATCAGGGTCAACCTGCCCATTTTTATTCAGGTCAAGTGGCAATACATCAATTCGGTCAAATACTTTGTCTGATTTTAAATTGTACACGTAATTGATATTGTTGAATCCAATGCCGTATTTGTCGTCTTTGATGGCTTGCGCAATACCGGGATCGCCAAAGATCCCTACGCCCTGCAGGTCTTCCTGTTTATGGTCGAAAAATTTGGCCCAAGTCTCTGCCGCACCAGCAGCATCCGAACGGACATACACATTGATCGGGTCGGCTGTAAACCGGGGATCGATCTGTTTCCATGTTTTATAACGGCGATCGATAAAAATGCCAGCTAGTTCGTCCTTGGTCAAGCCTCTTTTGAGCAGTACATCGTAATTCGGATTGTCCGGATTTAGTGTACATATAACAGCGTCCTTAGCCACGATAATGGGGACGGCGCCCTTCTTAACCTCCTGCGGATGGAGGTCCCGCGATACCAGCCCGATATCGACCATACCGGTAAGCACATCGGCTATGCCTTTGCCCGCACCACCCGCAGAGATATTAAAACGAACATTTGGATGATCCTTCTTAAAGTCTTCACTCCAGATCACGACTAAAGGATACAAGGCAAAAGCACCTGAAAGAGAAATATTGCCTTCAAAGCCCCGCTCTTTACTATAGCCATTCTCGACTTTAGGTGCGCAGGAACTCATCTTTGAAATGATTGCGGCACTAAAAATCAACACTATAAGATACCTTTTTATCGTTACACCCATTAGTCTACAGGTTTAGTCTATTAAAATTTATACGGCAAATATATATTAATTTGGTAGATATTATAGAATATTAAAAAAATATTTTTACATTTGACCTCGAGAAAAGAATACTAAATCAATAGATTTTATTTGTTTTATGCAAAGCTTCCGTACAGAATTAGAAAATCCGGTCGTGGAAAGGGAAATTATTGAACTTGAAAAAAAGATTCGGTTATTCCACGAAGGAAAGATCGCAGATGAGAAATTTAGATCATTGCGCTTGGCGAGGGGAGTATATGGACAAAGGCAGCCCGGAGTTCAGATGGTGCGTATCAAACTTCCGTTTGGCAAGGTTACCTTTAAACAGCTACTCAAAATAGCGGCAATATCGGATGAATATGCCAGTCATAATCTCCATCTGACGACACGTCAGGATATTCAGATCCATTATGTCAGCCTGGATCGCACTCCTGAACTTTGGTCAAAATTGGCCGAAGATGACATAACATTGAGGGAAGCCTGTGGTAATACAGTCCGCAATGTGACGGCTTCGCCGACAGCCGGCATTGATCCCAACGAACCTTTTGATGTATCTCCCTATGCACAGGCTACCTTCGAATATTGCCTGCGCAATCCGGTCTGTGCGGATATGGGCCGTAAATTCAAAATGTCTTTTTCGGCGAGCGATGAAGACACCGCCTTTTCATATATTCATGACCTCGGTTTTATACCCAAAGTAAAAATTGTCAATGGGATAGAGACGCGTGGATTTAAAGTGATGTTGGGTGGTGGACTCGGCTCCCAGCCGTTTTTGGCCGCAGCAACAAATGAATTCCTTCCGGAGGATGATCTGATTCCTTATATAGAAGCCACATTACGGGTATTTGACCGTTACGGTGAGCGCAGCAACCGCAATAAGGCCCGTTTCAAGTACCTAATCCAAAAACTCGGCCTGGATGAAGTCTTGCGTTTGATTGAGGCCGAAAAGATCGCGACGAAAGTTAAGACTTTTCCGATTGACCGCACACGCATCGAGCAGCCGCTACCACCGGACGACAACAAGCTTGAAGCTTTAGACCTTGAAACTGACCTGGCCTACCAGGTATGGAAGAGTACCAATACATTTGCACAGAAGCAGCAAGGTTACTACGGTGTTTATGTCCGGGTCTCAACAGGTGATATCGGCACAGACAAAGCGAGAGCCTTGGTCGCTGGACTACAGGGGCTTGTTGCGGATGATATCCGAATTACACAAAACCAAAGTCTGCTGCTGAAATATGCCACGGAAAAATCACTACCACATATCTATGAAGTACTTCGTTCATTAGATCTTGCTCAGGTAGGGTATAACAGTACAGCAGATGTAACTACCTGTCCAGGGACAGACACCTGTAATCTGGGGATCTCCAATAGTACGGAAATGGCACGGGTGATCGAGTCGTATATTGCTGAATTTTATCAGGACTTTGTATTTAACCGGGATTTGAAAATTAAGATCTCGGGCTGTATGAATTCATGTGGACAGCATGGGCTCGCTCATATCGGTTTCCATGGTAGTTCGGTCAAAGCGGAAGGCAAAATTGTGCCTGCTGCTCAGGTAATGTTGGGCGGCGGAACGATCGGCAACGGTGAAGGCCGTGTGGCGGAGCGGGTCATCAAAGTGCCAACCAAACGTGTACTCCATGTCGTGGACCTGATCCTCAGCGATTATAAAAAGAATGCGGAAGCTACAGAAAACTTCCATGCTTACTATGATAGACAGGGCAAGAATTATTTTTACACCCTATTGAAACCGCTGTCCGACCTGACCAACCTGTCTGAGGACGAGTTTGTCGACTGGGGACATGAGGGCACCTTCCAGACAGCTATCGGCGTAGGAGAGTGTGCTGGCGTCGTGATTGACCTGGTCGCTACCCTGATCTATGAGGCTGAGGAAAAACTGCAATGGGCAAACGAAACTTACCAGGAATCAAAATTTGCGGATGCCATCTATCATGCGTACAATGCATTTGTACAGGCAGCCAAAGCCTTATTACTGGATAAAGGAATCAGCGCCAGCACACAAAATACAGTGATCAACGAGTTTCAGACACACTTTGTTGAGTCCGGTGAATACAGTTTTGACCGTCCGTTTACGGAACTTGTATTGCAGATAAGCAAAAATGAACCGTCAGCTGACTTTGCAACGAGCTACCTACAGGAAGCGACAAATTTTATAAATGAGGTGTACCAACGTAAAAATTTAACGCCAGCACTGGTATAGAGGAGGAAAGAGAATGTCGATAAAAGCTAAAGTAACTCTGGTTGGAGCCGGACCCGGTGATCCAGAACTGATCAGTCTTAAAGGGATCAGAGCAATCGAGCAGGCGGATGTCATTTTGTATGACGCACTTGTCAATGATGAATTACTCGGCTATGCGAAAGCTGATTGCGTGAAGATCTATGTTGGAAAGCGTGCCGAACAGCTATCTACTTCGCAGGACGAGATCAATCGATTATTGGTCGATTACGCGTTGAACTATGGCCATGTAGTCCGCTTAAAAGGTGGAGACCCCTTTGTGTTTGGCCGGGGTGGTGAAGAGATCGATTATGTTGCCCAATATGGCATTGAGACCGCGGTTGTTCCGGGTATTTCGTCGGCAATAGGCCTTACAGGACTACAGCAGATCCCCTTGACATACCGTGGGATCAGTGAGAGCTTCTGGGTCATAACGGGCTCAAAATCGGACGGGTCACTTTCTAAAGATCTGCACCTGGCTGCTACTTCCAATGCGACCGTTGTGGTGTTGATGGGATACGGAAAACTGGCTGAAATCGTATCCATCTACCGTGAACGAAACTTGCACAACTTGCCGATCGCATTGATCCAGAATGGTTCTTTACCAAATGAAAAAGTGGTGCTGGGCACGATAGAAAATATATTGGATGAATCCACGGAGAAGAGAATCGGGGTACCGGCGATCATTATTATCGGAGAGGTCGTCGCCAAACACCGGGCGTTCCAGCAGATTAAAGAAAAAGCATTAGCTTTATAAGCATGAATCAGCTATTTCCTATATTCGTCAAACTTGATCAGATCCAAACCTTATTGGTAGGGGGCGGAAAGGTAGCACTGGAAAAATTTCAGGCCCTGATAACGAATGATGCGTCCCTCAATCTGGCCATCGTCGCCAAGGAGATCGTTCCTGAATTTGAAACGTTGCTCAAAGAATACCCACGTGTCAGACTGCACTTAAGGCCTTTTGAGCCTACTGACATAGCACATAAACGGCTGGTCATTGCTGCAACCAATAATATGGAACTGAATGAACAGTTGCGCAAACTGACCGAACAGCACAATATCCTGTTTAACGCGGCAGACAAACCGGCGCTATGTGATTTTTACCTGGGGTCCATCGTCAAAAAGGGCGACCTCAAAATTGCCATTTCAACCAACGGCAAATCGCCGACGATCGCAAAGCGGGTGAAGGAACTGTTAAATGATCTGCTGCCCGAAGAAATCGATGAGACGCTATCCTTGATGAGCGCCTACCGAGATCAGCTCAAAGGGGATTTCGAATCGAAGGTGAAACAGCTGAATGAACATACCAAAAATATTTTACGTCATGAACGTTGAGGAAATTAAAGAAATATTAGGCGATAAAAAAGATGTGGCTCTGCTACAGACTATCGCTGCACTATATCCTTCGGAAGTGGTATTTTCGACATCATTTGGTATTGAGGACCAGATTATAACCGAGTGGATTGGCAAGAACAATATAGATATCGAAATATTTACCTTGGACACCGGCAGGCTGTTTAAAGAAACATACTCCCTCTGGAGCCGCACATTGGAACGCTATCAATTGCCAATTCGCACCTATACTCCGGACACCGCGTTGTTGGAAGAGTTTATCAGCAGAAAAGGCCCCAATTCATTTTATGAATCGGTGGAGAACCGAAAAGAATGCTGCAGAATCCGAAAAATAGAGCCACTGCAACGTGCGATTAAAGGTAAGAAAATCTGGGTCACAGGTATACGTGCCGAACAGTCTGCAAACAGACACGACATGGATTTTGTCGAATATGATGAAATCAACGAGATCATTAAAATCCATCCTTTGTTTGACTGGACGTTTGAAGAGGTAAAACAATACTGTAGAGAGCAACATATCCCATACAATGTACTGCACGACAAGGGATTCCCAAGTATTGGCTGCCAGCCCTGCACGAGAGCCGTACAGGAAGGAGAGGACTTCCGCGCCGGCAGGTGGTGGTGGGAAGACCAGAGTAAAAAGGAATGTGGGCTACATGCGGTAAAGTCCCATGAATAAATAAAGCCAAAATTCATTACATCAACTATTATCATTTCAAAAAATGGACTATTTAGATCATTTAGAAGCGGAAGCTATATATATTTTGAGAGAGGTCGCGGGACAATTTGAAAAACCAGCGCTCCTGTTCTCGGGCGGCAAAGATTCAATCACGCTGGTCCATCTGGCAAAAAAAGCCTTCAGACCAGGTAAGTTTCCTTTTCCGTTAGTTCATATCGATACGGGGCACAATTTTCCGGAAACAATTGCTTTTCGCGATCAGCTTATTGCGGAGATAGGTGAAAAACTAATCGTTGGATACGTACAGGACAGTATTGATCAGGGCAAAGTAGTTGAACAGAAAGGCAAAAATGCCAGTCGTAATGCGCTACAGACAGTTACCCTCTTGGATACAATTTCAAAATACGGTTTTGATGCCTGTATCGGAGGTGCACGACGGGATGAAGAGAAAGCACGTGCCAAGGAACGCATATTCTCGGTACGTGACGAATTTGGACAATGGGACCCCAAGCGCCAGCGTCCTGAATTATGGAGTATTTTCAACGGCAAAATCAATAAGGGCGAAAACGTACGTGTATTTCCGATCTCCAACTGGACGGAGCTTGATGTCTGGAATTACATCAAACGTGAGGAGATCGCCTTGCCGTCGATTTATTTTAGTCATGAACGTGATGTGATCACACGAAACGGCCAATTGATGGCCGCGGCGCCGTTTCTGAATATCGATGAAGAGGATGTCATAGAACGCAAATCTGTCCGCTTTAGAACAGTTGGCGACATGACCTGTACAGCTGCAGTGGACTCCACGGCAACAGCGCTGGATGATATTATTGCTGAAATAAAAGCCTCTACCGTCAGCGAACGCGGAGCGCGCATGGATGACAAAGTATCGGAGGCGGCAATGGAAGAACGTAAGAAACAGGGGTATTTTTAATAGATATTGACAACAATGAATATATTGAAATTTATAACAGCCGGTTCTGTCGACGATGGAAAAAGTACCTTGATAGGCCGCTTGCTTTACGATACGAATTCTATCTTGGATGACCAGCTGGAAGCGATACAGCGTGCAAACCGAAAAAACGACGACGGCACCGTCGATCTGGCCATATTGACAGACGGACTAAAGGCGGAACGGGAGCAGGGGATCACTATCGACGTCGCCTACAAGTATTTTCAGACAGACCAAAGAAAGTACATCATAGCGGATGCTCCCGGGCATATTCAATATACCCGAAACATGGTAACCGGAGCGTCCAACTCCGATCTGATCATCATTTTGATTGACGCCCGTAAGGGTGTGATTGAACAGACAAAACGTCATTCGTTTATTGCCAAACTATTGGCTATGAAACAGGTACTGGTATGCGTCAATAAGATGGACATGGTCGACTATAGTGCCTCAGTATTCGAGCAGATCAAGGCCGATTACCTACAGCTAGCAGCGAGATTAGGACTCAAGGAAGTAGACTTCATTCCGGTATCCGCCTTAAAAGGCGACAACATTGTTCATAAATCCAGCCGTATGCCTTGGTATTCAGGCGAATCCTTGCTGGATTACCTTGAGCATGTGGAAATTCATGAAAGTGAGTCCGCAAACTGGAGATTTCCGGTGCAATGGGTCGTCAGGCCACAAACGGATGATTTACACGACTATAGGGGATATGCAGGTCGTGTGTTAGGAGAGGGGTTGACGGTAGGCTCGCCCGTCATCATCTATCCCGCAGAAACCTACAGCACAATTAAAGCCATTGAATTTAATGGCCAGAATCTTGAACGCGCCGAAAATGGACAATCGGTGATCGTTCACCTGTCTGATGATGTCGATATCAGCCGCGGCGACACAATAGCGAATGTCGAAGCTCCACCAAAATTTGAACGGAACATCCAGGGAAATATCTGCTGGTTTGACAACAAACCGCTGGATACAGATCAAATTTACCTGATCCAAAGCCACAGCAAACTGACAAAAATTAAAGTTGTCGACGTGCTTTACAAGTTTGATATCAATACACAGGAAAAAGTTTATGATGAAGCGATAAAGCTGAACGACATTGGCCGCATTGCGATCAAGTCGGCAGAGAATCTCGTATTTGATCTTCAAGATGAAAATGCTACAAATTCTCAAGCGATTGTCATCGATCCGCGTACCAATCTCACTGTTGGCGCATTGATGATTCAAGCTGTTGACTAAAATTAAATTTTAAATATTCAACCTAAATATTTATTTCGGAACTCAGCTAGTAAGCTGAGTTCTTTTTTATACGTTTATTGGAATCTTTCGCTTTAATATGCGGCAAATTGAAGACGCTTTATCATAGACATTACTAGCGCAAATGGATTTACCATAAGGCAGCTTGTGTGAACCTGTTTCATTTGATCTAATAATATAAGTTGTATAATTTATATTATGTTAAATAATAGATTTAACTTTCTGTTCACTTCTCCCCAATACACGAATATCTGTCGCTTGTTGGCTGTCAAATAATTGCTCCTTTCCCAAGTGCCTACACATTCCTGCAAGTTGAAGATAACTAGGCTCTCCATAGCCTGTAATACTTCATAACAGAATAACCGACGTATATTACAACTAAAAATCATTAAATCGACAATGATTCTCTTTACGACAGTTTAAATCGAACAAAATCCGCTAATTGAGCGGTTTGACCATATAAACGGACACAAATGGCAGCATTATGAAAAAATATGAAATTTCATCAGAACAGAATAAAATTTATAAAAAATCAACAAAAATTGGTTTTTTATTAGAAAATATATAAATTAGTGCCAGCCAAAGGGAAATTTTACTAATTAAAACATGTCAAAAAATTTTAACGAGTTCATTGCTAACGTTGAGAAACGTAATCCCAATGAACCAGAATTCTTACAAGCTGTAAAAGAGGTTACCGAGGATTTATTTCCTTATATCACAGAGAATCATCCTGAATTTTTCGATCAAAAAATTCTTGAACGCCTGACAGAGCCTGAACGTATCATATCATTTCGAGTAACATGGTTAGATGACAATCATGAAGTTCAGGTAAACCGGGGTTATCGTGTGCAGATGAATAGTTCCATCGGCCCGTATAAAGGTGGACTTCGCTTCGCTCCTTCTGTAAATCAAAGCATTCTAAAATTTCTTGCCTTCGAACAGGTTTTTAAAAATAGCTTAACTGGTTTGCCTATCGGCGGTGGTAAAGGTGGATCTGATTTTGATCCGAAGGGCAAATCGGACAACGAGATTATGCGTTTTTGTCAAAGCTTCATGACTGAACTTTATCGTCATATCGGTGCAGACACAGATGTGCCTGCGGGAGATATTGGTGTCGGTGGACGGGAGATTGGATTTTTATTTGGTCAGTTCAAACGTCTTCAGAACAATTTTACAGGCGTATTGACCGGTAAGGGTGAATTGTGGGGCGGCTCTTATATCCGTCCGGAAGCAACGGGTTACGGCCTACTCTACTTCGTAGACTGCATATTTAAGCACAAAGGCCAATCTTTACAGGGTAAAGTAGCCACTGTCTCGGGAGCCGGAAACGTCGCATTTTACGCGGTTGAAAAAGCAAGGCAGCTCGGCGCAAAAGTAATAACGGTATCAAACAGCTCTGGAACGTTGTATGATCCGGATGGTTTTGATGCTGAAAAAATGGCGTTTGGCGCGACCTTGGGTCGTAATTTGGATCAATATCCATCTCGTTATCCAAATGCTCAATTCTTGCCGGGACAAAAGCCCTGGCAGTTTAAATGCGACATTGCTCTTCCATGTGCAACGCAAAATGAACTGGATGAATCGGATGCCAAGACACTTGTCGCAAATGGTTGTGTGTGTGTCGCTGAAGGCGCAAACATGCCATCGACTGCAGAAGCCATCAAAGTCTTCTTGGATGCTAAAATCAGCTTCGCGCCCGGAAAAGCGGCGAATGCCGGTGGAGTTGCCGTCAGC